>Ga0209344_10000050_pt1 | contig 250338 bp, 211 predicted proteins | sample Cruoilmetagenom6_FD_187293 | JGI IMG/M metagenome (GOLD analysis project Ga0209344, IMG submission 187293) | Oil polluted marine microbial communities from Coal Oil Point, Santa Barbara, California, USA - Santa Barbara Oil Seep Sample 6 (SPAdes)... | ecosystem: Environmental > Aquatic >...
GTTTCTAATTCTATAACAGATTGTGAAACTCTATCTGCTAGACATTGAGTTTGATTAAACATCACTTCAATTTCATAAAGACCAGCTTCTATCACTGGAAGTGTTAAACTATGTTCACCAGCAATTAGCCCATTATCTAGATACCAACTAATCGTTACTTCATCTTCTGTATAATTTTCTGGAGTTGCAGTAATTATCATAGGCACTGTTGCATCTGGACAAACCTCATAATCAAAATTGGCAGTAAATGAGGTTAGTGGTTCTGTTCCAATAACTAAATCAAAACTATTAGTCACATAACAATCTGGATAAGCTAAAGTTTCTACTCTTACAAATATTGTTTCTCCCATACTATCATAAGGACTAGTTAAAGCTCCAATTGCATTCATCGCATCTGCTTCAGATGTATGATACGTTACATTAAATTGAGATGTATCTTGTCCATTTAATACATTAATATCATTATCCGTTAAATAAAATGTTGCAATTCCATCATCGTCATTATCACATCCTATTAAGTTTACGCTTTCAGCTGTATGAGTAGGACTTGAAGTGGATATCTCAAAGTTAGTTGTTTGATAACAACCAGTTGTATTATCCTCAATTCTTACATAGATTGTTTGAGAATTTGAGGTGTTGATATAAGGAGAAACTAAACTATTGGTACTTATCTCTGCGTCTCCCTGAGAATCGTGATAAGTCACTATGAAATCCGTTGGATTCTGAGAACCTAAAATAACATTGTCATTTAAATTAAGATTAAATTCAGCTTGATTAGTAGTTGAACATGCCATTAAGTCATTTGGAGTATTTGCAACTGGATTAGGTAAAAATTCGATTAAAATTTCATCAGTAGTTTGACAAGATGCTGAGAAATTAGTTTGAACTGTATACAAACCTGCTTCCGTTACTGTAAACGTAGAACTTATTTCTCCATCAATAACAAACCCATCTTTATACCAAACATGCGGAAAACTAGGTGCAAATGTATTTAAAACTACAGGTTCATTTAAACAAGTTGCTGTACCTGCATCTATAGTAATATCCTCTCCTAAACTTAATTCTCCGATATCAAAACTACCCGCTTTAAGGAAAATACCAGTATCATATTGTGTATCTCTATCATCAGCAACTACTAGTTTTATATGATAGGTTTCTCCAATATTAACTGGAGATAGAGCTGTAAAAACTACTGTTCTTCCATTGTAATCCATTGGTGGTAAATTTTGAGGTATGTATTCTCCAAAATATTCTTCATTAATAGCTGGACAAGTATCGTTTTCAGGATGAATATTTGTAGTTAAAATTGGTGTTCCTGGAATTCCAGTATTCGGAATAACAGCTAGATTAGTTGTGTTACCGTTTGAGTCTGTTAAAAAAAATGCAAAAGCATCTGAAAATTCACATTCATCAGAACCTCCTAGAGCAGCACTGTATTCTTCTGATGCCATTAAAAAATCAAAACTTATATTTTGAGAATATGGTACAAAATTAAATTCTATAATCGTAGCATTTCTAGAATCCACACCAAAATTTGTATTTAAATCATCATCGCCAGGCCAGGCAAACCCTCCTGAACTTATTAAATCGTCATTAGTTCCAGCTGCATTTATAGCACGTCCTGTACTCATTAAAACCCCTTCGCTAAAAGGGAACCCTTCACCATCCATTGTAAAATAACCTATTCCATTTGGTTGAGTAGCATTAAAGGTTGTGCCTGTTGTGAAGGTAATATCTGACACATTAGCACAATCACTACCAAATAATATATCCTGTACTAATTCTTCTATAGTATGAGAACTGTCACTCACTTCTATACTGTTAAATCCTGGTCTAATACACAAATCAAAAATTACATCTTCGTCGTTTATGCCTGCTGTAAACACTCTAACATAATAAGTATTACCTATAGTTAGTTGAGGTGTAATACTAGATATTGATTCGGAACAATATAACTCATTAAAATTTCCACAAGTGCCTTGGTAGACAGCATGATTAAGCCCCGATGAATTACCAGTCTCTATAATATTTTCAAATGTTATTATTTGAGTATCGTTTAAAGCTGTAAATTGAAACCAGACATCATCATCGGCACCAACACTATTACATGATACCTCTACCTCATTTGAAGGCGTTGCAGCTAATATTGTGCCACTAGTTAATTGCACACATTCTTGAGAGGTGTTTACAACAACTATTGTGGCATTCTCACATTCGTCATTATCTGGCATACATCCACTAAGTTCTATTGGTAAACTATTAAAAACACAATTAATATCTTGGTCGTTATTTAAAGTATATATAACATCAGTTAAGAATGGAAATGGTCCTATTTGATAGATACCTGTTGTTGTAATACTAGTTGTGTTTGAGTCTATATTGTTAGATAAGGTCAATGACGCAGCACTCCCTAAAGATGCAACATTAACATCTACTAAAAATTGATCACCATTATCGCAATCGTTAACAAATGTAAACGTCGACTCTGAATTTATACATGTATTACAAGCAACTGTATAACTAATACCAGAATTCATTGGAGCATCACCATTAGCGCAACTCGATGGAATAAAATCATCTGAAGCGATATAAAATGAAATTCTATCACCTGTAGATGTATAAGAAATACCTGTAAGATCTCCCTCATTACCATAGAAAAAATCATCAAAAGCCACAATAGATGAACCATCGGTATCAATAACAACAAGTGGATCCCATCCGTCTTGAACAAAACCAGATAAAAAAGTTAATGTTAAAGGTGTACCGTCTGTACTAGTATATGTAAATACCTCTGGATTGTCTGCTCCACCATCTCTATAACACATAGATCCCATTAACGGACCAGCGGTACAATCAATTATAAAATCTGTCTGTATTGGTGTTGTAAAAGTTAAAGGTCCAACCCAAATACTATTACCATTAGTACAGTTTGCTCTTACATATATATCATACTCTGTATTATAAGAAAGACCATCTTCAGTAAAATTTGTATCTGAAGTTAAAATACCTGTTGTTGGAGAGCTACTTCCTGCAGGCAATACAGCATATTCCCAAGACGTTTCACTATCGTTAGAAATCCAAGAAACATCAACTGAAGCACCTGAAACATCAGAATCTATATCATCAATAGAAACCGTTGGTGAAAGACAAAATGTCCCACAGGTTTCTACACGTACCAAATCAATAGCCATATCACCTCGATGATCATTCGTTCGAGTCTGCTTGAATTCTAGATATATTGATTGCCCAAGATAGGCATCTAAATTTATACCTACTGGCATCCAAGGTTCAGCTAGTGAAGTTTGTAATTGACCTGTCCAAGTAAATAAATTTGTAAATGGACCAGAACTTGAATTAGAAATTCCAACCTCTAGAGTTCCTATACCTACTCCATAGGCAAACATGTAAAAAGAGAGTTCAGCTTCATCTGTGGCTGTAGTAAGATCAATTATAGGGCTTACTATAGATGCGAATAAATTACTCCCACCTGAAGCCTCGAAATTCATATAATTTGAACCGCTAAATGCCGAATATGGTCCTGTATCAGAACTATCTGAATTACCTGGCACTTCCCAATTACCACCATTATTATTATTGGTTAAATCCCCTGTCCATCCATCAAAATCATCAAATTCTGCTATAAACACATAAGATGAGTTATTAGAAGGGCAGGTGACTCCAATTGGTTGAGGAATTGTTTGACTAAAAACTTGTGAACCGCTTAGCAAAAAAGCGATTATAAAACTTAGTTTGAATATATTCTTTTTCATTTGATTTTTTATTTAATTGAATAAAAAAGCATCTGCCAGTTTTTAAACAGACAAATTGTTGAATTATGCATAAAAAAACAAAAGCCACCAAAGAAAACTTAGTGACTTATTGCATAATAAAGCACCATTTATTGCTTAATTACTCGTATTGTTTTAGTGACAGCTTCAATAGTTACTTTAACAAAATAAGTACCCGTATTTAAACCAGACACATCTAACTCACTAGCTATATAATTTGGGGACGCTTTTAACACTTCTTGACCTAACATATTATATATAGTTACATCCTCTATATTCTTTTGAGCATTTAATGTTAGTGAGTTTTTAACTGGGTTAGGGTAATAAGTAAATGTAGGTTCGTTTACTACATCATCAACACCTAAAACATCGCAAGATATTGTTGCCTCCCAACCTGTTCGAACCTCACTACTATCAGAATTAAACTCAATAGTTAGAGCTCCAGAAACATCAGTTGATGTGTAAAAGTCACCTACATGAAGTTCACTACTTGCAACTATAGTATTATCTCCACTACCACTATCTTCTCCACACAATGTTTGTGCTAAAACAGGATATGTATTATCTGGTCCATTATAAATAGTTAAGTAGTCGTAACATCCATCTTGCTCACCTTCACCTGCAGTATCTACTTCAATATCAACGTGTGTAAACGTAATAGTAACCTTTTCTCCTGCTGAATCAGGAAGTATCGTTGTAGACGTAAATTCAGAATTTGAATAAGAACCTACAGTCCCACCAGTATCTACAAAATTATCGCCACACCCCGCAGGGATAATTGCACTCGAAAATGAATATGGACCTACCCAAATAGATACTCCATCTACCCCACAATCTGCTTGTACATAAAAATCATAAGCGTTATCATCTACTAAACCTGTAAGAGTATATGGATTTGAAACCCCTGTTTCCGTTGCTATGCCTGTTACAGTTTCTCCTGCCGTTATATCTACAACTTCAATATTCCAAGATGTAGCAGTGCCAATCCATTCTATATCTGCCGTTGTAGTTGTAATATTTGTTCCTATTATTGTTGAAGGTGAGGCACATGTAGGAGCTTCATCGAAAGTAACATCGTCAATAGCTATATCATCGTCGTGATCACCTGGAGCAAGAATTTCAGAATATGTAAATCGTGCTTGTGCAGGTCCTGTAAAAGATAAACCACTAATATCTATAGTCTTTAATTCCCAAGCACCATTCACTGTATTTGTATTGTAAGTTGCCATAAGGTTCCAAGTAGTTCCATCCCAAACTTCAACATCTAATTGTGCGTTTGAAGAATCTTCAGAATTACTTATTTCATAAAAACTTAAGGCTGGTGTAGTCAATGTACTTACATCCACTAAAGGGCTTAACAAATATCTAGGACCATGTTCCCCTGATGCATCTGCAGCAGCATAGGTACTGCCTGACGCTGTACTTCCTGATAATGTACCGCCATCACCAACATGGCTTAATCCTGATATTTCAAAAAACCAATCTTCCTCTTCTGAATCACTAGACATTCTCCAACAATCTGGTATCGACCCAAAATTCTCAAAATCTTCTGTGTAGGGTGCTGTAAAAACATCACAAGCCGTAGTAAATGATATGGTTTCCCAAATAGAAGTTCCATCAACGGCACCACAATCTGCTTGTACATAAAACTCATAATCGTGATTAGCCAATAGGCTCGTTAACATATATGGATTAGTAACATCTGTTTCTGTTGGTATCCCTGTTACAGTTTCACCTGCAGTTACATCTACAACTTCAATATTCCAAGATACTGCAGTACCAGTCCAAGCTAAGTTGGCTGTCGAAGTTGTAATACTTGTAACCGTTAATGCTGTAGGTGGATCACATGTGATGGCTTCATCAAATGTTACATCGTCAATAGCAATATCATCGAAAGAACCACCATTAGGTTCAGAAAACGTAAATCTTGCTTGTGCTGGACCAGTAAATGTTAAACCGCTAATATCTACGGTTTTTAATTCCCAAGCATTATTTATTGTATTTGTATTATAAGTTGCCATAAGATTCCAAACAGCACCATCCCAAACTTCTACATCTAATTGTCCATTACCTGAACCTTCAGAGTCACTTATTTCATAAAAACGCAAATCTGGTATAGCAAGCGTACCTACGTCTACAAAAGGGCTTAATAAATACCTAGGTCCATGATTACCAGATGCATCAACAGCAGCAAAATAACCGTTCGAATCTGTACTACCTGACAGCGTACCCTCAGTTCCAACATAACCAAATCCATCTGTTTCAAAAAACCATTCTTCTCCGCCACTCATTTGCCAACAATCTGGTATAACACCATTATTCTCAAAATTTTCTGTATAAGGAGCCATAAAAGCAGTACATACCGTAGTAAATGAATATGGACCTACCCAAATAGAAGACCCATCTACACCACAATCTGCTTGCACATAAAACTCATAATCGTTATTAGGAGCCAAACTAGTTGCTGTATATGGATTAGTAACTCCTGTGTCAGTAGGGTTACTGGTTACGGTTTCTCCTGCGGTTATATCAACAATCTCAATATTCCAAGATACTGCAGTACCGGTCCAACTTAAGTTGGCTGCCGAAGTTGTAATATTTGTTGCTGCTAAGTCTTCAGGTTCTACACATGTTGGAAACGTATCATTATTAAAATTGTCTACAAAAAAATAGTATTCATCTTGCGATGTAGCTCTTACTGCAACATAAATAGATTGACCAACATAAGCTGATAAATCAAACGTAAGTTTTGTCCATGATGGAGGTGCATCACTACTTACTTGCAAAACTTCAGTAAAATCCGAAGCATCTGCAGTAGTTGTAGATAATAATACTTCATAAGACTCTAAAAATGGATTAAGTCTTGACTTTACATAAAATGATAACCTATCGTTTACACCAGCAGTTACAGTAATTTGAGGTGTAATTAAATAATCATCGTTAGGAGTATCAGGCTCAGAGCCAATCTGCGCAATGCTAGATCCGTCTTGCGCTCCTCCTTCTGGTGCATTTTCACTGACCCATGATGTACCACTTGAAAGGTCTAATATAGTCCAAGTCGCAGGTATTCCTGTTTCAAAGCTTTCTGTAAACTGGGCATTAGAATGCCAACAAAAGGCAAATAGTATTACGAACAATAATGTAATTTTTTTCATAATCAAAGATGAGTTGTTAAAAAAGTTAGTATATAGTTTTAAAAATAAAGACCAACACCTTATAATTAAATAGATGATTAATCTTTCTTATGCGTAGATAAATTTCCATAATATCCATTATAATTTCTTAATTTAGGAGTTATCAAAAGGTAATCATGCTTAAAAAAAAACCACAAACCACTAACAAACAGCTGTTAATGTTTTTTTAGGGAAACGATTATGTTACTTGCGAAATAAAATTAAATAAGAATACCAGATTAGAATATTTAAATGATTAACAAAATCATGATGTCAATTATGTTTTTAAAGAACTTAAAAAAAGTAAACCTATTCTTTATAATTATAGGTATTTTCAATACACTTTACGCTCAGAACCCTGAAGTTTTAATTAAGATTACCGATTTAGATAGTCTATCTAATTTATACCATGGACAAAGTTCAAAAGAAGCTTTTAATATTCACCATAATCTCCTTAGGCAATCTGATAAGCTCAGGTATTACAAAGGAACATTATCTGCGTATAAAGGATTACTGTGGTATCATGGCACAAATAAAAAACCGAATCTGGATAGTGTTTTATATTACGCAGATCTTTTTGAAACAAAAATTTCCACAAAAGCTATTCAAGCAGATACTTTATTAATTAAAGCATTAGAACTTCCTGAATATTATATAAATAAAGGACAACTATTAGCTAATGTATTTGGGTTACCAGAACAAGGATTAGAAAGCTATTTTAAAGCTTATCCACTAATCCCAAAAGGAAATACTAAATTATCTATCGGCTATAGCATTTCAATCTCTGAAATTTACTATCACAAATTCCAATACAACAAAGCACTCGAAATACTCAAACCGCTTTTGAAAGACACTATTGATATTGGATCTTTTACAAAAAAAAGATTATTGAGAAATATTTCAGCAAATTATGTTCAAAAACACATGTATGAAAAAAGTTATCCTTTGCATAAAGAAATATTAGATTTAGCAATAAAAGATAATAATATTTATGAAATCTGGTGGACTAAAAACAGGTTAACGAATGATTATTTTAGGTTAGGTGATGTTCAAAAAGCCATTGACTCCGCATTAGTTGTGAGAAAATATTGCTTAGATAATAATAGGCGTCAACTTCTTTTTAATAACACGGCTTATTTAAGCACATTCTATCATGCTACAGGAGATCTTAATAAAGCAATTGCTTATAGAGAAGAAGCGATTCAATTGTCTTCTTCTCTAGAAACTAAGAAAGACTCTTATGACAGACTAGCTGAGTATTATACAGAAAAAAAGCACTACTTAAATGCCATAGAAGTATATAAAAAAAAAGATGCATTAGTTGATAGTTTAAGATCAAATGAGAAAAAATCTCTTTCTAATTATATTGATTCTAACATAAAACTTCTTAAAGAAAAACAAAAAAGTCAGCAAATACTTTTTGATATGGAGTTACTTGAAATAAAAAACAAAAAACAAGAACTCTATTATTTAAGTATTTGTGCCATACTTGTAAGTGTCATTCTTTTATTAGGAAGTATTCTATTATTTAGAAAATATAAAAAAGGGGAAAAAGTTATAGAAGTCTTAAAGAGTAATGAGAAAAAGCTACTCGAAGAAAAAATTATGCTTCGTGAAAATGAACTAGAAGCCTCTGCTATAGCATTATCACAGCGTTTACAAGCATTAACGTCTATAAAGAATGAATTAGGTGAAATCAAAAAGCCTCAAATCCCAAAGCTCGAAGAAGTAAAACATAAAATAAATAACCTTATTAAATCAGCTTCTGATATGTCTATAATTACGAAAAGAATAGAATCAGAATACCCTACTATGGCTACAAAATTAATTAATAAATATCCTCATTTATCAGAAACTCAAATGCGATATTGTCTATTAACGAAATTGAATTTATCTATAAAAGAAACAGCCACTATCTTAAATGTAACACCAGATACTGTAAAAGTCGCTAGAAGTCGATTAAAAAAGAAATTAGATATACCATCAGAAATTTCAATTAAAATGTTTTTAGATGAATTACATAAGGAATAATTCCTGAATACAAAATAAAAATAGATAAGTAAAAGGGAATTATCAGTGTAAAGTAGTTGCAGAAAACTTCTTTAAAACTTAAAAGTAGAATGGGTATATAAACACAGTTATGACCAAAAAAGTCAAGCAGAATTATCTGTCTTTACTTGTATAGAAACTTGGTACAATAAAAGAAGAAGACATTCTTATTTTATATTGAGGAATTTAATTTGAAATGTTATAATCAAAATGTGGCAGCTTAAATCACTTAACTAATTGTCAACTTTTTCTTGCAAGTCAAATACATTAATAAATTTATATATGATAGAAATATTAACAATCTAAAAGTTAGCATTATTTAAATGCGCAACAGGTTGTTACAGTATTTCGTTTACTATAATCAAGAACATATTGGACTTAAGTTATTTTAGTTCAAACTATGATAAATCCTAACAATTAGAAATAAATCGTAAGGCATTAATAGAAACCTGTTTTTGATGAAATCTCTCATTTAGTTTGAGCATATATTTGAGCTTGGGAAAATTGGTGGTTTAAAACCCTATTATTTATGAGGGTTTCTATAATTTTAAGGCGGTCCTGTAAAGACCTTTTTAAAATTATAAACAAGTTCTATTGTCATCTATGAGTCATAGACTCTATTCAATAATAGAGTTATTTTCTAAAGAATAAAATTAGCACATTTTAAACGAGATAAAATTAGTTGATTCTAATGAATTTTTTAAATAGTTTCTAGCAGGTTTGAACCCATTTACAAAACCCCTCTATTTTATTGGCTTTTACCTTCTATCAAAAAGTTAAAGTGAAACAATAGCGAAACGTAAATTTTTCATCACTAGTTAATAAGTAAACAAAAGATTAATATCTACTATTGTCTATTGTTATTTTGGATAAATAACATATTCTCTTCCTATTCATAGGTACTTCAATAAAAATTACTCAAATTCGGGGCAATTATTTTAAACTACGATTATAGTTTACTAATCATCTGTACCAAATCATTCGATTCTTCTTCGATCCATTGCTTTTTATAGATTAATTGTTTAATAAGTTGAACATCACTATCAGAGTAGAGAGTATTATCTAAATCTGAAAAACTTCGATCATAGTACCAATCACTCTTATGATTTTTTGAATAAACACTCTTTGCTTTTTCAACTGCAGAAGGATAAAGCAATCTAATTTGAGGTATTTTTTCTCGAATTCGTTGATAGATTTCTAATCCATGATAGTCCCAATCACATGAATAATAGATAGGATAATCTATAGATGGTAAATGATCTAATTTTTTAATATTGTTTCCTCCCACGTACCACAACCATATATTATGTTCTCTAGCAACGTCTGGATATAATAGAAAATCTAAATTTTCGCATAACACAATTAACTTTGGATTTATACAATCTAATACAGTCCTGTATTGCAAGTCTTTTGGATCAAAACCAACAAACTGTTCCAAATCAAGAATGTGAAGTATTGCTTTCTCTAGTGATGAATCAGGAACTAAATATTTAGCATCTTCATCAAAAAAATGATTAGAAAACTTCTTCCTGCTGTATTTCTGTTCTAAAATTTCATCCTTCTGATTGGCAATAAGCATAAGAACCCGAATGTCTCTTTCTTTATAGTTTGATTGCGGTTTTAAGAAAGAGTATTGATTAAAAAAGTCAAGATATTTTTGAAAGTTATTTTTGAAACGTTCTTGATAAAAAGAATTAAATTTTGAAGTAGCGACTAAAACCCTTGTGTTAGCAGTTTCATGATCTATGACCCCTTTTTCTTCAAAAAGAAACTTAATATAAGGGTGTTTTTGAATTTTGGCTCTTGTAAACCTTTTGCGATAAAGGTCATTCAAAGCCTTTAGTTCTCGCCAAGATAGATTTTCATTCAACATCTTTTCCCGATTTCTGATAAATAAATGAATCAATATCCTCTTCTACGATTTCATCACTAAAGATTCCCAAAGGAGGAACGTAAGTGGAGTCGTCAGATAAATTGTTCTCACTCATCAGGTAGATGTACTGCTCTCCTTCTTCAATTTCTCCAGCTGTCTCAATGGACATAGAAATAATTTGATATTTTTCTTTTTTTGCCAATTCGTGAAGCATGTTAAAGTTGTTGCCTAAGCCCTCTGCTTCATCAATCGGCATAACTTGAATTCCTTTTCTGTTCTTAGTTTCGATCAATGATAATCTTGCTAAACCAAGCAAGGCATTGGCAGTATAAGTTTGCCCTTGACTCCCTGCATTGCTTTCCCCGCTCTCTAGTTTGATATCAAAGTCTAAATCGAAATAGGATTTTGGATTTAAAATATCTTCTATTTTTGCTTTTGCAGTGCCTCCTTCATTTTGAAAAGCAATAAGCATCATTTTATTGATATCAATCTCTTTTTTCAAATCTTCAAAAAGCCCAATATTTGTTCTAACTTCTGCTAATTTTTCATCTAGTTGCTTACGAAATGGGTTCATCCATTTGGCAGGGAAATCCATTGCAGTTTTATACTTCAATGATGCTTTGTTATTTCCTGTAATTGCATGGTTTTGCTTTTTGAGATAGTTATCAATTAACTGGATTTTTTCTAGATATTGATTATAAGTATTGTAAACTTCTGTCAATACTCGTTTTAAAATCTCCACCTTTCTGGAACCTATCTCCTGAACGGATTTCATTAAAACACTTAATCGTTCGGCTATTTTGTCATCAACTTTACTGAACTCAATTTTAGAATTGGGAAAAACAGTTGGTAATAGCTTATGAGCTAGCATTCCCACTGAATAATCTATTAATTGATATTGATCATCTAAGGTTTCTTTTATGGTGTCATATCTTTCTTGAAATTTTGTTTCAAGTTTCTGATACTGTTCTTTGAGGCTATTTAGACCATCATCTGGATCATGATCTACTTGTTTAGGCTCTGTGAAATCAAAATCTTTTTGAAAGATACTTAAGTAATCGTTTTTAGCTTCCTTTAATTTGGATTTAGCTTTAGCCTTCAACTCTTTAGAATTATTCTTCTCATTCTCCTTTTCATGTAGCTCAATTTTTATGTCTGCTTTTAGGGTTATGACCTTGTTCAAGCTTGGTTCTAAAGGAAACATTTCATTATGTAAATCTTCTATTATAGATTCCTGAGTATAATCTTTGATTTTAGAATTAAGTTCTACTAACTGCATTTTTCTTTTATCAATCAATTGATCAGCATTCTCATTGCTAAGTAGCCTTTTTTCAAAATGTGTTAGAATAACTTGAATTTGCTCATTGATTCGTTCTTTCTTTTTTTCTACTGATTTACCTTTAGACCTAATGGAAATGTAAGTAGACTCAACCTTCTTATAATTTTGAACTACGCTATCTTTTCTTCGATATACAGTAAGATACTCTTCAAATTCTTTCTGACTAATTCTCAATTCAGAGTCAAGTTGAAAAGTTTCTATTTCATCTTTATTAGAAAATAATTGAACCGCTTCTTCTAATCCTGAAAAATCAAACAATACTTTTTTAAGCGTTTCTGCTTTTTGTTTTTCATCTTCTAACTCTGATAATTCTTGCTTAACACTACTGTTAATATCAGAAAGTTGATTTAGTAACTTTTTAGCATCTGTCCCACTCAAATACTGTTTGGGAACATAGCTGATATATTCATGAACTCCATCCAAATTAATCCAAAAACCATCTTTATAATCATCTTTTATTACTTTCAAATTATCAAATAGTTCTTTCGGGAATGGCAAATATCTATTAGTAGTTATCGATAAAGGTTTTTCTCTAGGTAAAGACTGAAAATGTACCAATACGCTTTCAGCCTCAGAAGAAATAGGTAGATTTAGATTATCTCTAGCCCACATCGCTAACGAATCTTCATTTTTCTCATCAGAAAAAACGGCTAAAGCTTTTAGTTCTTCAATCCGATTATTACGTTCAATCATTTCACCTTCAAATCTTAATGAAGTTTCCTTAAAAGCTTTTAACCAATCCGATTTTTCAAAAGCATCCAATTGATTCTTACTCCCCAAGTACTGAATAAGACGTTGTAGTGTTTCCTTTTCCCTTATTTTCTCTTGTTGCTCTTTATAAATTTGCTTTAACTGCTCGACATTATGATACTTATTAAGCCATTCATTCATCTTGTCGATCTTCTTCTTTTCATCTGAAGCTAGCTCAAACTGTTTTTTTGGATGGATAATTCTATCTATGTAAGACTCCTTAGAAGATTGTACTTCCTTTAAATCAGAAAGTAATGATTTGAGTTTCTTAAGTTCAGCTATTTCTAATTCTATCTCTTTTTTGTTTATTAATAGCCATTGGGAATAGCTCTTACTATAAGCTTGTTTAGTTATTTTATGATTTACCTTGCTTACATTCAACTTTAGCTTCCAAAACCAATTTTTAGCAGTATAAAATTCTAATTGTTTATCGGTAAAAGCATTGTGAATTTCTAAGATGTTTTTAACCTGTTTCTGCTTTATATCAATAAGTTGTATCTCCTTTGTATAAAGTTCTTGCTCATGAAATTCATTTTGAATACCTGCAACTTCCTCTTCATATTTCTGCATGATTCTATCCTGTTCTGTATCTCCAAATAGAAATTTTTTCAAAGAATGAGTATCCTTTTTAAAACCCTTTCCCCTTGAAAAAGAACGTAGTATACTTGCATAGCTTTCTAAGGTTTTGTCATGATTAAAATCTAAAGAAATCAAACCATTATCAAATAATAATTGATGATAAGCCTTCCAGTTAAAACGCTTTAACCTTGCCTTTGTAAGCTGCTCTTGCAAAACTTCTACCCGTTGTATCATATTGTCAAGCAATAAATCCTTATAATATAGAGGATTTGAAAGAGGTGTTAGGTTACTTTCCCAATCGTAACTATCTTGAATAATAAAGGGGTCCGCCTTATTACTAGAGCTTTCTATAAAAACTCCGATAACAAGATATTTATCTTTTGTAACTTCTACATTGAGAAAAGAATACGCCAAACCGTGCTGCTTACCTTTCGGTTTTATAACCATTCCTTTAACATCACGTTCTTTGTTACTTTCAGTTGAAGATTTAAAAAGCTTAGAGCCAACTAAAATGAGCTGAAACATATCGGCAACCATGCTTTTCCCACTCCCACTTTCTCCACTAAAATCAGTACGTAAAGGATGAAAAATATAATCACAGCTAAAATGCTGCTTAATACCAATGGTAGATAGACTATGAACTCTTGGGAAATTATTTTGCATTTTTGCTTTGGGTTATTAATTGATCGATGTTATTGATTTGACTTTGATACAGAGTTCTTAATCGCTCAAATGAAGGAAGTGGTTTAAATCGATTTTTCTCTTTATTATCCTCCCATTCAATCCAGCCTAAATGGTTAAAGGTATCAAATGCTTTTTTTATTAGATCAATAACTTTTTCTTCATTGAAGTCACTGCTATTGCCACTTCTTGAACTAACTATTAATTTGAATAGGGCTTCTTTTTCATCATCATACTCAGAAATCAAAGTAGAAGTAAAATCATCGACGGTGTCTAATTCTATATTACCATCTATCCTATACAACTTAAAAAACAACATGCCAATAAGAATGGCTTCTGTATCTAAATAATCTCTAGCAGAAGTTGGGATTGCTCCTCGACTTCCTTCTTCAAAGTCAATAAAAAAGTAGTGATTAAAATCATTACCCTCTTTGCTTAAAATTATCCTAAACAACTCATGATAATATAATTTTAAACTATCGAAGTTTCGTTCTATAAACCGGAAAAGCTCTCCTGGTTTTGGGTAGTCTCTTTGTATATGAATACCACTTCTCAAGGCATAATCCAACTTAGCAAACACCTGTTCTACCTTATTATCATATAAGAAATCAATACGGCTTACTTCTTCTGTATTCTCATATCCCATATGCTTAGATTTTTAATTTCTGCATCTGATTTTTTTTCTTTTTTTATTGTAATACTATATCTCTTTTCATAAAAACTCTTTTTCAACACTTGTTGTGCAGTTTTTACACCAATACCGAGTTTCTTTTCTTGTTTTAATATATTAAAGAAGAAAAGAGTAAACGTTAGCTCTTTGTCTTGCTCAACCATTTGCATCGCTACTTTTGTCCAATGTTTAATTCGATTTTTCTCATACTTCCAATTTAGGGCTTTATTCAAAAGCTTCTTTTTACCCTCCTGATTAACCTTTCTTACGGAAACAGACTGTGCTGTTTTTGGGCTTATATCCTTTTCAGGTATGATCGCAAATTTAGGTTCAAGTTCTCGACTAAGGACTCTCTTTTTAGGAATGCCATTTGGAAGACTAAGATTTCTTTGGTTTGATTTGGAATGCTTTAATAAATAGTTCAAAAACCTATCTGTTTTTCTATCAAAGTCTCTTTGATTAAAATCATAAATGAATTCACGAATCCTTGGCTTAATCTTATCAATACGTTGGCTTACTTGTTCCAATTGAGAACGAACATGATTGTTAAACCCCCTTACTCTTCGAATGTCGGTTATATTATCGGTCTGTCCTTCTTCTTGAAGCATATTGGTTAGAACTTCATCGATATCATAGGTGACACGAAACGCTTTTGAGAGTTCAACTGCTTGCTCTTTGATTACATTTAGTTTACTTTCTATTGATTGAATGAAATTAATTATATCATTTTTCTCGTCTTCACTTTTAATAAGCTTCTTAAACTCATCTACCGATTCATTAACTTGTTGATCCAAAATTTCAATCTGCTCGCCCAATTGGATATGACGTTCATTAAAATGATCTTCTATCCATAATTTGAAATCACCTTGATCTACCGATTCTTTTAAACGATTATATAAATCATCAAACCAACGTTTAATTTTAGCAGGGCTATATCCTTCTATTAACCTTTTTTGCGTACGCTTGCAAAACTCTAAACCGTATGGTTTCAGGCGATAGGTTTTATTGGTTTTATCTCGCCAAATAAAATAATCCTGAAGTCTTAATATAATAGAGTTATTTCTTTCGTATTCATTTCTTGAGCTTTGCTTACCTAAATCTTTCAGAGCCTGATTTATAGTTCTATTAAAATCATTTTCATTAAAGTTACCCTCCCCAAACTTTTCATAAAGAGACAGCAAAATCAATCCATCCGTTTTTTTTGGAATAATTTGATCATAATAATCTTTTGCTTCTTTATATAAATTAAAACTATCCATTTTGTTAACCTATAAAATATTATTTCGAATAACGGCTATAAGCTTTTTTGTATTTGGTTTTCATTTTTCATAATTACCTTTCAAATTCAAAAGATTTATATTCAGTTTCTCCTAAAAAAGCAAATTTTTTCTCGAACAAACCAGCAAGTTTCTGACTTGCTGTTGCAAAAACTACCTGTCTATTCTCATTGATTACTATTTCTCTTAAATAATCTAGAAATGATAATATATTTAAATCATCTGTGTATGTAACAGGATCATCAAATAATATCAAGTCTGGACCATTTTTTAATTTTTTATTTAAAGCAAGGAATATTGATAATGCTAAAGCACTTCTTTGACCTGTACTTATTTTATTTATAGGCACTTCTGTATCTTCATTACGTCTTTTCAAAAGAATTGAATCTTTGAATATTATTTTAGAAAATTCATTTGGCGAATGAATATTTTGAAATATTTCTTGAATTACAATTTCGTTATCTTCAATAAAATTACCTAATATCGTCGATTCATTATGGTTATTAAGTATATCATGAATTACTTCCAATCCACTATCTAATCTTTTGCATTCTGGTTCTAGAATTTTAATTTTACTTTTTGCATCATTCATTAATTTGTTAGCTAAAACCAATTCTTTTTGATCTCTAATTGATTTTTTTATATCCTCATAAAGCACATGTAATTTATCTAATTGCTGACTAAGTTTACTAATATCTTCATCCTCAGAATAATCAAAAAATTGCTTTAAACTGTTAAAATTTACTATGCCTGTTTTTAGAAGTTCTATTCTATAGTTAAAATCTCTTTCATACTCAACAACATTAAAACTTGGAGCTACTTCGTGTATTATTTTGAATAGGGATTTTTCATTTTGCGTTAATTTTTCTTTGATTTTATTAATGGAAGTAATGATATCTGAAAGTTCCTTTTTTAAAGTTAGATATTGTTTTTCAAACATTGTTTTTTCTAAAAATGAAAACTTTATTTCACTAAAATAATTTTCAAATTCTTGCTTAACTTCCTTAAATTCACTTTCATAAAAACCCTTGTCCTCTAATTCTTGCTTAAGTAATTTAAGCTTAGAATTGTTTTCAATGTTTTTACTGTTTCTATTTTTTACTAATAAAAACAGACTTTTAATTTCTTTTAATTTTAACTCGGAATAGTTGTCATCATTATATAAAATTGAAATTGCCTTTTCAATTAAATCTGTATTTTTAATAAGAGTATTAACATTCAATAATTCTTTTTCTAAATTAATTAATTCTTTATTGAATTCATCTATTGCAATATTTTCCTTAATATTTTTTTCTATCTTAGATATTCTATTCTCTAACTCTTCATGCTCATATTTTGTTTCGCATAAAGGACATTCTTCTGCCTTTTTATTAAGAGTAATATATTGTTTCCCATAAGATTTTATCTCTGAAACAATACCTTGCAACTTATTTAAATTGTCTTTTAAATTTTCAATTTGTAATTTTAATTTCTTTTGTTTTTCTAATAAATTTGTTTGCTTTTCTAACTGTTCTCTTTTCAAGTTGGCAAAATTTGTATTAGTATCAAGAATACTTAAATCAGTAATACTTTCAATGATTTCAAGTGCTCGTGAATCTCTCTTGATTTCAATTGAAAACTTATTTATCTTATCGCTTAACTTTAACAATTTAAAACTAGATTCCTCATCAAAATATTTTTTTGATGAATCTAAAACTTGAAAACTAATATTTTTTTTATTTAAAATCTCATTATTACTTTCAAGATTCTTTTTATCAATTTCTATTTCATTTATAATTTTATCACAAGCTATTAGTGTTTTTTGTAACTTTTTTAATTCATCTTCCCAACTTTTTTTAGTCCTTAGCTTTATAGTAGGTAAGAATTGATTTAGTGCATTTATAAATGATTCAGATGTATGATAGTCTTCAATAAAATCATTATAATTACCGTCATACTTATTAGGAAGTTTTTTTGTCCATTTAATTTCCTTAGAATATTCTATAAAAATTTTGAATTTATCTTCTGGATTTGATTTTAATTTAACTGAATCAATAATTTTAGAAGCTTCCTTAATATTTTTTTTTGATTCCTCTAATTCTTTTTTTCTATTATTATTTTCTTTTAATAACCTTTCTTTAAAACCAAAAAGCCTATCTTGAATCCTATTAAACTCAGGCCCTAATGCAATAGAAGACAGGTATTTTGATAATGAAGTAACATCTGAATCATGTGATAAATTATAAGCAGCATCTGAATCATAAAAATTATATTTATTAAATGCTCTATAAAGTTCATTTCCTGATTTATATGCGCTAGAATACCAAGCTATATCACGCTGCCTATATTTTGCATTGTTATTCGGAGTATATTCATCAATAAACTCATTATTATCATTATATACTGCATTAATACTTTTTTCCTCTTCTGCTGAATATGGATTACTATAGTTTTTTCCTGAAATTGATAATTCAATTGCTTCTAAAAAAGAAGTCTTTCCTGTACCATTAACACCTTTGATTAAATTTACTTTGCCCAATGAAAAATCTCTTTTTATTGGATAATTTCTATAATTAGAATTTAGTTTTAATCTTGATATTCTTTTTATTGTTAAATCGGTATTAATACTTGGCGGTACTTGATTTGTTTCCTCATCTTTAATTACTTCCTTTGCTAAATATCTAGGTACAGCTTGTGTATATGGAGTATTCGAATAAACCTCATCTAAATCAACTTCTTTTAATTTTTCTTTCCATAAATTAATAATATCAGCATCAACAGCCTTATCAGATTTTTGATAATCAAAATAATTTTCTAACTCATTTATTGTGAAAACAAACTTTCTAGTATATATACTATCCTTTTCTATTCGTAATTTATCCGATTCTGAATAAGTATCACGAAGAAAAATTAAATAAAAATTCCATTGGTCATTTCCTGAAGTGTTGTAGAATTCACTTGCAATATGTTTTTCTTGGTAATCAGTTAAATCAAAATCAATATTATTATCTCCATAATCAATGAAGTATGTTCCTAATGTCAAGTCTTTATATTTCTGTTTTCCAAATAGAATATTGGAATCTTCAAGAAAATTGATTTCTTTTAATTTATCAGAAAGTAATATTTCGATTTTTTCTCTATTCATAATAATTTTTTAATAGATTGAATTAGGTTTAGTTGTTGAATCATCAGTTACATCTGGCTTTTTTGTTGAACTAATATTGTAAATGTTTGATCCTCCTTCTTTATACCAAACAACTACCATTTTTCTAGATTGATTATCTTCTTCAAACAGGTTAAGTAATTTATCGTAGGTTTTTCGAGCTAATGCTTTAGTATTTCTTCCTGTATATGCAATAGTAGCTTTACGTTTACCATCTTTAGTAACCAAATTATATTTATAATCATAACTAGTGCCTTTATTGAAAAACATCACTTCAGAGCAATTGTTTTTAAATGAAGACAAGCTCTCAGGCAATAAGTTTTCGTCTGCTAAAATTTTCAAGTTGATCTCCTCTATTATCTCTAAGTATTTTATTCTGTCTTCAAGACTGAGTTCATCATAGACATAAGTAAACCGCTTTATTTTTTCATTAGCATCAACTTGAAATGTTTCTAACCTATCAATTTTGTGCCACCCTTTATCATCTCTTTTTGTAGTAACTTTACCTAATGATAAATTAATTAATCTTTCCTTATCAATAAAATTGATTTCAGAATCTTGAAATATTTTGTTTTGACATTTGTACTCAGCTAAAAAATCATCAAAGCCATCTTCCAAAACATCTTCATTATCAAAGCGACTGTTCTCTAAATTCCATGTATAAACATTTTTAACCTCAGGTCCAGTTCTTCTAACTAAAGCTGGATTTTCTCCTGCAGAAGAAGGCTTTTGATTAGAAATTAAAAATACTTCAGCAAAAGGATTAAGATAGTAATAATGACTATTAGGCTTTAAATGCATATAATAAAGTCCTTTATTGTGATTATTAGTAAACAATATATCTTTATCAAAATCGACATCATTCGTTTTAAATAAAATTGAAGATTTACTTAATTCAATTAAAGGTTCTACTTTACCTGGATACATTGTATTACCAGCCCAATTAAGAGTTATTACATCTTTATTATTATACAATGAGATATTTTTTCTAAAACTCACAAAATAATCATGCGATGGTTTTGGATTCATTTGTGGATTTAAAATTATGTACGGATTTTCATCCCAACGATATTCAATTTGTTCTTTAAAAGCATCTGATATTGAAAATTTAATAGCCTCAGAACAAATATTCGTAAATAGAAAAATTGAATCAGGACTATTCCTCAAGACGTAAATTTCGTTACCTGGAATATATTTATCTCTTTCTTCAGGAGAACTCCAAACACCCATGTGTTGTGTTTTGAATTGAATTAATATAACTGTCTTATTAATTCCATCCTGTTCTCCTTTAAAAATATAGCATAAAGGATCTAAAAGAACTCCAACTCCACCATTATTTAATGCATTTTCATCAAAGTAAACTATGGTATTTTTATTTTCATTATTTTGCTTGAATGCTCTAATTTCTTTTGGAGTTATTGACTCGCAACAAATAGCCCATAGTTTAGATTGATTTGGCAGTCTTTCTTTGTTTTCTAATAACCATTCAATAGAATTCCATGGACATGAATATTCAGGTGTCACAGCTAATGAAGATTTTTTAGATTTTGCAAGAGTGAAAAAAGCATTAAATTTATCAGTACAATCTTCATTATTTCCAAATCTTGTTGCTTCGGCAATAAAATTTCCTTTATGTTGAAATAATAATGAGGTATAAAGATTTGTGTCCTTGGTTAATACCTCTAGGTTTATATTTAAATCATTAATTACATTGTCTACGAATTTGAAAACCATATATTAAACTTAAAAACATTACAATTTGCCCTATTAAAAATGATTGTTAAAAGGATTAAATGTGCTAATTAATTTGTACTTATAGGGAGAGCTTAAATATAGTGAATTTTACAGGAATTATTTTGAAGGAAAGCCGTAAATATCTAAGTGTTAAATAATTTGAACACTACAAAGAAGTTTTTTGAAAATAAGTTTAATCGAGTTGATATAAATTAATTTGCTTTAACTTAAATACATATAACATCTATCTATTTCAATTTACTCAAAACTAAATCCAAAAGTTATATATTTGTTTTAACATATAGAATATAGCGTTAGCTATTTAATCTTGTTCGAAAAAACTGGTAATTTTTGAATGTGTACAAGATAAATGGACTGATGCTCACGTAATGGCGTGGGCTGTGTTTATTTGTGCACGGGTATACCAGTACCTTTCGAACAGTAAGCTACAGTTCCACGCTTATTGTTTTAACTAACTTCACTTTGGGACTGGGTGATTGTAATATTAAATATTATGAGAAACCAAATTATCAAATTGATATTCTTATCAATTTTAACTACAACCTACTTTGGTTGTTCTTCTGATTCAGAATCAGATGATTGTGAAACTATTACTTGTCTAAATGGCGGTACTTTTGTGGATTGTGAATGTGAATGCCCGCAAGGATACACAGATAACAATTGCTCTACTCAAGCAACACCTAACAAAGTAATCATTACCAAAGCTATTGTAAAAGTATTTCCTAATACTGACAACGGTGGTTTTTGGGATGCTGCTATCCCTAATGCAGAAGATGCATTACCTGATATCTATATCACTTTTCAGGATTCTAATCTAAATATAATTTATGATAGTCCTACATTTTATGAAAATGCAATTTCTGGAGAGGGCACTTTCTTTGAGTTTACATTAACACCTTCTCTTGAACTTACCGTTTTTGACAATCCATTTTTAGTAAATATCTGGGATTATGATACAACTAGTGAAGATGATTTTATGACAAGCTTTGGATTTTTTGCATATACATCGGATAATAATTTTCCTGACGTAATTACTGTGGTTAGCTCGTCTGAAGAAATATTGGTTGATTTGGAAATATCCTATGAGTGGTAAGAATTTGCTAAAAATTAAAAGGCAAAGTAATCACTTTGCCTTTTAATTTTATATTTATTTAAGATATATTATTTCTTATCTTCTTCAACATTTATGAATTTACGAATCAGATATATACTTAATCCAATTCCTATTACGATTAAAGTTCCCATGAATACTTTATTGGTTCTTTCTAAAGAATCACATTGTGCTTCGGCAAGTTTTAATTCTTCTGGAAAATCCTGTTTAATATCCAATTGATATGAGTGTATTATTTCACTATTCATTAGTTAGTTTTTTGATTTAAACAAACTATTTTAAATTTATTAGTGTCTATTAGTGTATACGCATAATCATAAATACAGACCCATTTGATTTCATCTTTGATTATTTGATGTGTGCTGTATCCAAAATGTAATCCAGCTCCTAATAAATAATCATAGCTTTTTATTACATGATTCATATTGCTTAAAACGGATTTAAGCACTTGTCTATTTTTGTCTAACGCATTATCCGTGAGACTTTTTGCTTTTCGTTTTTGAAAAGCTTTTTTATTATTAAATCTAATCTGATTCTCCCTATTAGCAAATACTTGATTACTGCGCTTAGGCACAAACTCTACACCACTATATGGACATATACGCTTTTCAGACATCTTGACTACTATTTAGGACGTTTTTCTCAATCAACATCTTAATATCGTGATAATTGTAAAAAATACGCTTGCCCACCTTAGATATTCTTACATTATAGTCTGCAGCAAAAGTTGACATTTTTGTATTTCCGTAGTTGAAGAAATCTTGCACCACTTTTCTTGGTACCCAGTCACCCATAATTTGAGATGCAGTTAGTACTGCTGTGTTATTATTTTTTGAATCCATTTGAATGCTTTTGATTTCAAATGTCTAAATATTTCCCAATGCTATTTGGAATAATAATCTGACAAATTCAAAAACAATTGTTCAACACGTTTAATTTTAAATCTCCTATTACCAAGTTCTCCATAGTTTAATTGTGAATCTTTATCATTTGTCAAAATACTCTTATCTCTCAAAGTTAACTCTGTCAAATCATAAAAATCACATTTAAAATCTGATATGATACTCGTGTTTATCATTCTATCAACATTTATATTATAATTTTGGTGGTACATTATATTATAATTAAACTTATCTGGATACCTCATTGGTTTTTTAAACATCTTTCTTAAACTTCCTTTATGCCTAGGTATTTTCAGATTAGAATTTTTCTTGTTAAGTAAATCTTCTTCCAATTTTATTGTTTCTAATACTTCTTGTTCATGCGTATCCAAAGTGCCTTTCTTTTCACGACGATGTAGTCCAAGCAAAAAATTATTCAAATCAATATCTAAATCATTCTTTAACTCATTTAATAAAAAAGCCAAACTGTATGAATAAAAACATGCCATAATGTGTTGGGTACTCCAATCGAATTTTGACTTTTCAATAAAATTTTGAACTGATTTAAACATTGTCTCTAAATCAATAAAGTATTTTGATACATCTTGCCCAACGTTTAATCTTTTCATAAGGTGTATAATGTCTTCATCATTAAACATTGAAAACAATAAAATGTCTTGACCTAAATGCATCATTTTTTCAGCTGGTCTTAACTTTAAATAGGTTTCACCAAATTTACCCCAGTCGGTTAACAATTCTTTTCTTTGACTAAGTAAGTAGTCCATATCTAAACCATTACTTCCCAATAAATTGAAACCAGTTGTGCGTATTTTTTCATTAAATTCATCTTCAAGCTTATTCATTATGATATCTTTTTAAAATGTTTTTGTAATTTCTTTTTTGCATGTTTCAAAATAGCATCATCAATATAAAAATAATGACTATCTATGTCATTTGTCCGTGTATGACCCATTAAAGTTTTCACAACGAGAGTTTCTCTAATTCCTGCTTCATGAATAGACTGTCTAAAAAACCGTCTTGCCGTATAAGTCGACAATGAAAACTCAATACCTGTTAATGCGGCAATGAGCTTTAAGTTTAAATTCATTTTATCTAAACTTCGCTTAGGTAAAATTCGTTGTTCAGGTAATTGACCTTCATACTTCTCCAACAAGGAAATAGTTTGCTTTGTCAAAAATTGCTTTATTTGTACGCTAGACTTCTTGCGTTGAATACTAAAATATCCATTTTTTATATCAGAATATCTTAAATCGGATGCATCACAATAACTCAAACCCGTATAGCATAGAAAAACAAATAAATCGCGATACACATCTAGCTTTGCGTTATTTGACAAATCAAGCTCTATAATACTTTTGAAATTATCGTTGGTTAGACGCCGCTTTTCTGTTCGCTTAAATGTCGTTTTGATTCCCAAAAACGGATTTCTGGTAATTTGCTCCTCCAAAAACAATTTCGTGAAAAATGGTTTTATATTCTTAACTACACTATGAACCGATTGACCATTTAAAGCAATTTTATTATACTTTTTGCTGGGTTTCTTTAAGTACGCAATAAACTTAGACGCATGTTGCCTTTTGAACTCAGTTACATGCAATCTGTCAAGCTTTGTATGCTTTAAAAAGTTAGAAAAATGAGTAACGGATCTCTTATAATTATTTTTTGTTCCAGGTGCTTTGTCTACATCAGGAAGGATATCGTTCTCATAAAACTGTTGTATAGCTTCCAGAATTGATATTTTATCTTCTGGTTTAACTCGACTCAATAAATGATCAATGATCTCATGAGGCGTCTTAGTAGACATTTGTTCTTTATGGTCCCTTAGATAGTTATGAAATTCATTCTCTATCGCATTAAGAAAAAGATTATAGCTTAGATATTTTTTGTCTTTTGGACTGAAACGTTGTGATGCTTCAATCCAATTACTAAGTTCAGATCCATTTATTGGAATCAAACTGGTTCTTCCTTCTGCTTTTTTTCTATTGTGCAGGACTCTAATATAAATTGGATAGCGCTTGTTTTTGTTTAGTTTCTTTGGAGTTCTGATGTAAAATTTCAATGTTGTCGACATAATTTTTTTGTTAAGGTTACTGATTTTGTTTAAAAATTTGTGGAACAAAAAAAATGACATCAACTAAGTTAACCTGAATCCAATAGCTGACAAAAGTCTAAAAGCGCGATCAAATAATCTCAAAATGTTTCACCACTTTTTAGCATAAATTACACTTGGTGAAACAATAGTGAAACATTTTATGTGTTTTACCGAATCCAACTGAAAACAAAAACCCCGTGTTTCCTACGAAACACGGGGTAATGAATTTAATTGAACCTATATTAGTGACCTCGAGAGGATTCGAACCTCCAACCCTCAGAGCCGAAATCTGATATTCTATCCAGTTGAACTACGAGGCCATTTACAAGACCTTTTAACTGCGCTGAAGGTCTCAGATTAATTACTTTATTTACTTATGTTAAATTAGCTTTAACAATGGTGGAAATGGTTTTACCATCAGCTTGTCCTGCCAATTGTTTATTGACGATTCCCATGACTTTCCCCATATCTTTCATTCCTTCTGCTCCTACTTGCTGTATTGTTGAGAGCACAACTTTCTCAATATCTTCTTCACTTAACTGAGCTGGTAAAAATTGTGCTATAACTTCAGCTTGCGCCAATTCTGGCTCAGCTAAATCATTTCTATTCTGCTCAGTAAATATTGTAGCACTATCTTTACGTTGCTTTACTAACTTAGATAGAATTTTTATTTCATCTTCTTCTGAAACACCCTCTCCAGAGCCAGAAGTTTGCGCTAATAATAGCTCAGATTTAACCGCTCTTAACGCAGCTAATGCTGTTTGATCTTTCTCTTTCATTGCTGCTTTCATAGCAGTCATAATATCTTGTTGTAAGCTCATATTACTTTATTTCGTTTAAAATGCGAAGATAAGGAAAAACTGAGTGCTTTTAAGACTTCGTAAAGTTTTAAAATATAAAAAAACCCGAAAAGTTTATCTTAACTTTTCGGGTTTAACAAAGTGTGAAACACTAAACAAAATTTGCTACTAATCTACGTTGTCGTGTAAAAATGAATTATTGCTTCTCAATTGAATGTCGTCATTATCATCTGTAGTTACTGACGTTCTTGAAGCTCTAGTATCTGAAGAATGTTGAGATTCTTCTAAATTCACCCCTTGTCTTTTATATGCAGGTTCTCTTTCAATATCATCAATTTTTGATGTATTGAATTTGTAATTAAAATCTTTCATCTTACGTCTACGCTCATCTGCTCTCTCTTTAAGTAATTCTGAAATTGGACTGTTCATTGGATCAATTTCTTCTCTTACTTCTTCAGAAACCTCAGACTCTAGGGTCTTTTTCTCAAAAACAATTTCTTCCTCTACTTCAGGCTGAGTTTTTGTTTTAGTTTCATTAATTGAAGATTCGTAAGTCATGAAATCGTCAAGTGCATATCGCTTCTCTCCTTCTTCATTTGCTTCAGTAACAGGAACAACTTCTATATGATCATTAACATCTAAATCTTTTACATCTTCTAATGCGAATACTGTCTTTTCTTCAACCTCTGGCGTTTTTTCTTCTTCCTGTTCAAAAGATAACGGCAAATCAAAAGTTAATGTAATTTGTTCCTCTTCAACCTCTTCAATGATGTCTTCTTTTACTTCTTGAATAGGAGTAATAACAAAATCTTCTTCATTGGCTTTATAATCTAAAACTTCATCATATACTACATTCATATTTTTAATAATATCAGTAGTAGTAATTAAATCTGATTCAGAATCTTCAATAGTATTTTCCGTTACATCATCATCCATAAGCGTATGAACTACAACTTCTGATTCTTCTTTTTCAAGTACAATATCTGGAGTAATAATCGCTGGGTCATTTTCTTTTACATGCACATCATCATTACGATCATCTTCTAAAGCGTGAACTACTTTCTTTTGTTCTGTATTAGAAATCTCATGTTGTTGATCTATATCGAAACCAGTAGCGATAATAGTCACAGAGATAGACTCTTCTAATGACTCGTCTTCACCAACACCCATAATAATATTTGCACCATGACCTGCTTCGTTTTGAATATGGTCATTAATTTCTCCAATTTCGTCAATAGTAATTTCCTGAGAACCTGAAACGATGAGCAACAATACGTTTTTGGCTCCAGTAATTTTATTATCATTTAATAATGGCGAATCTAAAGCTTTCATAATAGCTTCTTGTGCTCTTGTCTTACCAGAAGAGGTAGAAGAACCCATAATAGCTGTTCCGCTATTACTTAATACGGTTTTAGCATCGCGTAAATCAATGTTTTGAGTATAGTGATGTGTAATGACTTCTGCTATACCACGTGAGGCAGTAGAAAGTACTTCATCTGCTTTAGAGAAACCAGCTTTGAACCCTAAATTACCATATACTTCACGAAGTTTATTATTATTGATGACTACTAAAGAATCTACATGAGAACGAAGTGTTTCAATCCCTTTTTGAGCTTGTTCATTTCTTGTTTTCCCTTCAAACTGAAATGGCATCGTTACAATACCAACAGTTAGAATATCCATCTCTTTTGAAAGTTTAGCTATGATTGGTGCAGCTCCAGTTCCTGTACCTCCACCCATTCCAGCTGTGATGAATACCATTTTTGTATTTGTACCTAGCATACGTCTTAAATCTTCTAGACTTTCAACGGCTGCTTGTTCTCCTACTTCAGGATTTGCTCCTGCTCCTAACCCTTCGGTTAAATTAACTCCTAATTGGATTTTGTTCGGAACACCACTATTTTGTAATGCTTGGGCATCTGTATTACAAATAACGAAGTCAACACCTTTAATCCCTTGTTGAAACATGTGATTAATGGCATTGCTTCCACCTCCACCAACTCCAATCACTTTGATAACGTTTGATTGGTTTTTTGGTAAATCGAATGCAATATCGCCTAATTCAATGTTGTTGCTCATAAATATTCTTTTTACTGGTTGTTGTTTTGTACTTAATATATTTTATTCAATAGATTTAATTCTTAGATTACTCAGCATTGTCTAAAAAATCTTTAACACGCTCAGTTAACTTATCTAAAAACGATTTACGTTCTTTTTTTGGTTGCTGAATAACGTCTTCCTCTTGGTTGCTCTGTTCTTCAGGATGTTCTTCGATAGCATGCTCCATTTCTTCAACTTCTTTTTCGACACGCTTACGCTCTTGACGCTTTAAGCCATCCATAACCAAACCAACAGCTGTTGCATATAATGGACTTGCGATGTCGTCATCACTATCTCCTGCTAAATGCTCATTAGGATAGCCAATTCTGGTATCCATTCCTGTTATATATTCTACTAATTGCTTTAAGTGTTTCAGTTGGCTTCCACCTCCTGTTAATACAATACCTGCAATTAATTTCTTTTTTTGTTCTTCGTGACCATAATTCTTGATCTCAACATAAACTTGCTCAACGATTTCTACAACTCTCGCATGTATAATCTTAGATAAGTTTTTTAAAGTAATCTCTTTAGGTTCTCGACCACGCAGTCCAGGAATCGATACGATTTCATTCTCTTTATTTTCTCCTGGCCATGCAGAACCAAATTTTATCTTTAGTAATTCTGCTTGCTTCTCAATTATTGAGCAGCCTTCTTTGATGTCTTCAGTTACAACATTTCCTCCAAAAGGGATGACTGCTGTATGACGAATAATTCCATCTTTAAAAACTGCTAAATCTGTTGTTCCTCCACCTATATCAATTAAAGCTACTCCTGCTTCTTTTTCTTCTTGACTCAACACTGCATTTGCAGATGCTAATGGTTCTAATGTGATACCTTCTAATTCTAAACCAGAACTTTTTACACAACGACCAATATTTCTTATCGAAGACACCTGACCAACAACCACATGGAAATTAGCTTCTAGGCGTCCACCATACATGCCGATTGGTTCTTTGATTTCTGGTTGACCATCAATTTTATATTCTTGTGGTAATACATGAATAATTTCTTCACCAGGCAACATTACCAACTTGTGCACTTGGTTTATTAAGCGATCAATATCTTCTTCATCTATTACAACATCAGAATTTGCTCTTGTGATATAATCACTATGTTGCAAACTTCTTATATGCTGACCAGCAATACCAACTGTTACTTCTTCAATTTTTAATCCTGCTTCAGCTTCTGCTTCTTGCACAGCTTGCTGAATTGATTGAATAGTTTGGGTAATATTATTTACAACACCTCTATGTACACCTAAGCTTTTGGATTTACCAATGCCCAAAATTTCTGCCTTTCCATATTCATTCTTACGACCAATCATAGCCACAATCTTTGTGGTTCCGATATCTAATCCTACTGAAATTTTATTATTCTCCATCACTTATTTTTTGGTGCAAATAACTTGCTTATCAAACTTTAAATTCACGACACTATAACTATCTAATGTTTTATCTTTTATGGCCTTTAAATAAAACGCCTTGAGATTATTAATTTTTTTATCTAATAGATTTAAACGTCCCAAATGAACTTTAAAATCTGTATCACGTAATCTCAAATCGATAGATTGATCTTCATTTTGATGAATCTCAACAACGTGTTTTCTCAAAAACTCATCCACCTTTACTTTTTTAGCTATAGTGAACACATTTGACAAATTATTTTTTTCAATTACTCCAGTCACTAATGGCACACGTGCAGTATAATTTGTTGATAACGGCATATACGACCCTTGCTCATCAATGTAATAGGATGCATTTGTACTTACTCTTGCTATAGGTTTTTTTTGTTCAATAGTCGCAGTGATTGAGCCGTCAACACTCATAAACACTTGCGCTTGCTTAATCATTGGGTTAGAATTCAGGGCAGTTTCTAACGCGTTCAAATCTATAATATCTTTAGGCTTATTCGTAACACTCTCCTGATTTTGTATTAACAATTTACTAACATTCTCTTGTGTTACAAATAGGTTCTCATCACCAACAAATTGTATTATTGGAGCACTCACTGTTCTAGTAGCGTTTCTAAACGATGAAAACGCGAATAAAAAACCAACTAGCAGCACTAACAAAAAGACCTTTATGTAATTATAATTAACTCGCAATACTTAACGCTTCTTTTATATATTTTACTTGTTCACCTATATCTCCTGCTCCTATGGTCAAAACAACCTGAGCTGAAGATTCTTTTATATGTTGAATTAATTCTGATTTCTGAATTAACTTCTTATGTTTATTTTCAATTTTACCTAAAAGCCATTCTGAAGTTACGCCTTCAATTGGCAACTCTCTTGCTGGATAAATATCTAGTAAGATAACCTCATCAAAACGAGATAAACTCTTTGCAAAATCGTCAGCAAAATCTCTTGTTCTACTAAATAGATGTGGCTGAAAAACAGCTAGCACCTTTTTAGTTGAATACATTTCTCTAACAGCCTGATGTACTGCATTTATCTCTTCTGGATGATGCGCATAATCATCAATAAATATTAAATTTTCACTTTTAATTTGGTATGTAAATCTGCGTTTTACTCCTTTATAGGATGCTAAAGCTTTGGCGAGCTGTGGCTTAGGGATGCCGTATTCTACAGTCATCGCCAAGGCTATTAATGCATTCGACAGATTGTGTCTACCAGGTAGGCTAAATTTAAAACCTTCAAGTAGCGCATTTGGTGTTTTTACATCAAACACATAGCTACCATTAATTATTTTTATATTTTGAACAGAATAATCAGAATCGTCTTCGATGCCATAGGTAATCCCTTTTATTGGCAATCCGTTTTTAACGAATAATTTTCCGTTAGGTTTAATTTTTTTTGAAAAATCTTCAAAAGATTTAACCAATTCTGAAGCATCTCCATAAATATCTAAGTGATCTATATCCATAGACGTAATACAAGCATAATCTGGAGATAATGTTAAAAAAGAGCGATCAAATTCATCTGCCTCTACAACAGTAACATCAGTTCCGTTAAGAATAAGATTTGAATTGTAGTTTTCACTAATTCCACCTAAAAAAGCCGTTACTTTTACATCACATTCATTAAGTAAATGACCTAAAATACTAGTCGTAGTTGTTTTTCCATGAGTTCCTGCAACAGCTAAACAGAATGTTTGTCTTGTAATCTCTCCTAAAACAACTGAACGCTTTAAAACTTCAAAATCGTTTGACTTAAAATAATTTAATTCAGTATGGTCTTTAGGCACTGCTGGTGTATAAACAACAAGTGTATTAATCTTGCTTAAAAAAGCATCTTCAACTTTATTAATATTATCTTCAAAATGAATAGAAACACCCAAATCTTCTAGTGCATTTGTAATGTCTGTTTTGGTTTTATCATAACCACCAACAACTAGTCCTTGAGCCACAAAATAGCGCGCTAAGGCACTCATACCAATACCTCCTATACCTATAAAATAAACGCTATTTATGTCTTTTATATTCATTTACTTCTTTAACAATTTTCCTACTTCGTTTGCTATATCTTTTGTAGCATTAACCAATGCTAATGCTTTAATTTGTTTACTTAAATTTTCTCTTCTCTCTTTTGAGTCTAACACATCGGAAAACTCATTTTCAAATTGATTATCTAAATCACTTTCTTTAATTAAAATTGCTGCATTTTTATCTGCTATTGCCTTAGCATTTTTAGTTTGATGATCTTCAGCCACATTAGGTGAAGGGATAAAAATTACCGGTTTTCCAACCACACACAATTCAGACACAGAACTTGCTCCAGCACGTGAAATAATAATATCTGCCGCTGCATAAGCCATATCCATAGCATTCAAAAAGGCGTGAACCTGAACATTAGCCAATTCATTATATCGTTTATATTGTTGATAATACAGCTTTCCACATTGCCAAATCAACTGCACGTTGAGTGATTCGAAGTACTCAAGTTTACTTTCTATTAATTCATTGATTCGTCTTGCACCTAAACTACCTCCTAAAATTAAAAGAGTATGCTTACTATGTATTAAAGTAAACGCATCTTTCCCTTGAATATGTTTGTATTCAACATCAAGTAAATCTTTACGAATTGGATTTCCAGTCAATATTATTTTTTCTTTAGGAAAAAACTTTTCAAGACCTTCATAAGCCACACAAATAGTATTAACTTTTTTACTTAAAAGTTTATTAGTAATTCCAGGATATGAATTCTGCTCTTGAATTAAACTAGGAATTCCTTTAGATGAAGCCACCTTCAATAATGGACCACTTGCAAAACCTCCTGTACCAATAACCACATTAGGCTTAAACGTATTTATAATTTTTCTTGAACGCAATAAACTAACCATCAATTTTAATGGAAACAACAGATTTTTTAAAGTCAGTTTACGTTGAAGTCCAGAAATCCACAAACCTTCAATACCATAACCAGCTTGCGGCACTTTCTCCATTTCCATGCGATCTGAAGCACCTACAAACAAGAACTCAGCATCAGGAAAACGAGATTTTAACTCATTTGCAATAGCGATTGCAGGATAGATATGACCTCCTGTTCCTCCTCCAGACAATATGATTTTATAGTTACTCATTAAATTGTTTCACTTAATATTTCAAGCGGATTATCTTCATTAACTTCTTGTCCTTTTATTTCTTCTCGTTTTGCACTTACGCTCAATATAATTCCTATAGCTAAACAGGTCATCCAAATCGATGTTCCTCCACTACTTATTAATGGTAAAGTTTGTCCTGTAACTGGAAACAACTCCACGGCAACAGCCATATTAATTAAGGCTTGAAACACAATAGGCAAACCAACACCAAGAACTAACAATTTACCAAAAATGGTATCTGATTTTTGAGATACAATAACAATTCTAAACAATAACCAGGAGTACATTACCAATAGAAACAAACCTCCAATTAACCCGTATTCTTCAATAATTATGGCGAAAATAAAATCTGAAGAAGACTGTGGCAACACATTTTTCTGCGTGCTCTTTCCTGGTCCTTTTCCTTGAATTCCACCTGAAGCAATAGCTATTTTTGCATTTTCAATTTGATAATCACCTTCAGTATCTTCATTATTTGAAAAGTTTTCAATTCTACTCATCCATGTGTCTATTCGATTTGGCATTGCATCTGGAAATGCTTTAGCAACCAATACGAATAGTAATAAAGCGACAATTCCTGTACCTATAATCACAGCTAAATACTTAATTGGATAACCTCCAATAAATGCCAACATCATAACCATCAAAAACATGATTGCAGTTGTAGAAAAATTAGCTGGCAAAATGAGTATTAATATAAAAAAAACAGGAGTCCAAAGTGGCAACAAGGTTTCGGTGAAAGTGACTTTTTTATCTTGAATTTTTGATAAATACCTAGCTACATAGACCATTAAAACAACAGCAGCTAAAGTTGATGTTTGAAATGACATTCCCACAAATGGGATTTGTATCCACCTACTTGCATTTGCGCCATCAATGGTAGTTCCTTGAAACATTGTTACTACCAGTAACACAATAACAATCGGAATCATCACCATTGAAAGCCCTCTAAAATAGCGATACGGAATTTTATGCACACCATACATAATTGCAAAGCCTAAAAAGAGATGCATAAAATGTTTAATAAAAAACCCAAAGGTATTACCAGAACCACCAACATAAGCGAGATTACTAGCAGCACTATACACAGGAAGGAATGAGAAAATTGCTAACAATGCAGCAATTGCCCAAATTAATCGATCTCCTTTTATGTTTTTAAATAGTGTTTGCACGTTTTAGCCTCTTATAAATTTCTTACAGCGTCTTTAAACTGACGACCTCTGTCCTCATAGTTTTCAAACAAATCAAAGCTTGCACAAGCAGGTGACAACAAAACATTATCTCCTGTTTCTGCAATTTTGTAAGCGATCTTTACTGCTTCACTCATGTATTGAGTTTCAACAATAACATCAACCATGCTTCCAAAATTTTCGATGAGTTTTTCATTATCAACTCCTAGGCAAATGATTGCTCTTACTTTTTCATTTACAAACTGAAATAACTCTTGATAATTATTACCTTTATCTTGTCCACCAACAATCCATACCGTTGGAGCATCCATACTTTCCAAAGCATAATAAGTTGCATTTACATTGGTCGCTTTCGAATCGTTTATATATTGAACTTTATTAATTTTAAGCACATTTTCCAGACGATGCTCAACACCTTGAAAATTCTCCAAACTCTCACGAATAGTTTGTTTTCTTATTTTTAATAAGTGTGCTACTGTTGAAGCAGCCATTGCATTTTTAATATTGTGTTTACCCTCTAATGCTAAATTTTTTGTTTGCATAATTATCTGGTTATTATCTATTGTTATTTTAATTTTGTCTTTGTCTAAATACGCTCCATTTTCAATAGTTTTAATTAATGAAAATGGTAATAATGTTGATTGAATAGGATTTTGTTTTAACCAAGACTCGATAACTTCATCATCTGCATCATAGATGAAATAATCTTCTTTTGTTTGATTTTCAACAATCCTGAATTTTGAAGCGATATAATTTTCAAAAACGTAATCATATCGATCTAAATGGTCTGGCGTGATATTTAACAGCACTGCAATTTTTGGTTTAAACTCTATAATATCATCTAACTGAAAACTACTAATCTCCAACACATAGTTTGGAAAATCTTTTTCTAAAATTTGCTTAGCAAAACTATCGCCAATATTACCTGCTAAACCCACACTCAATTCTTGTTTTAACAAATGATGCGTTAGACTTGCCGTTGTTGTTTTTCCATTACTCCCTGTAATTGCAACCAAAGTAGCATCCGTAAAATTTGATGCAAATTCAATTTCAGAAACGACTGTAATTCCTTTTGCTCTAATCTGTTTTACTAGTGCTACTTTATCTGGAATTCCTGGACTTTTCATGATTACATCTGCATTTAGAATCTTAAATTCTGTATGCTGACCATCTTCAAATTCAATCTCATTATGTATAAGAACTTCTTTGTACTTTTCTTTTATTATTCCTTTATCTGAAACAAAAACCTCGTATCCTTTCTCTTTTCCTAAAAGTGCTGTACCAACACCACTTTCTCCTCCACCTAGAATTACTAGCCTTTTCATTTATCGTATTTTCAATGTCACAATGGTTAATATGGCCAATAAAATACCTACAATCCAAAATCGTGTTACTATTTTACTTTCGTGATATCCTGATTTCTGATAGTGATGATGTAAAGGCGACATTTTAAATATGCGTCGACCTTCACCATATTTTTTCCTTGTGTATTTAAACCAGCTAACTTGCATTACCACAGATAAATTCTCGGCTAAGAAAATTCCGCACAACAATGGAATTAACCATTCTTTTCTAACGGCGATTGCTATTACAGCTATGATTCCTCCTATTGTCAAACTCCCAGTATCTCCCATAAATACTTGAGCTGGATATGTATTGTACCACAAAAACCCGATTAACGCTCCAACAAATGCAGCGATATAAATGGTAATTTCTTCAACCCTTGGGATGTACATAATGTTGAGATAATCTGAAAAAATAATATTACCAGAAACCCACGCAAAAATCCCTAAAGTGAGTACAATTATGGCCGATGTCCCAGCTGCTAAACCATCAATGCCATCTGTGAGATTTGCACCATTAGACACAGCGGTAATGATAAATATGGAGGCGAGAATAAATATTATCCAAGCATACTTTTCTAAATCTGGATTAACCCATGTAATTAAATGAGCATAATCAAATTCATTTCCTTTTACAAAAGGAATTGTTGTCTTTGTAGATTTTTCTTCATCTTTAAAAAGTTTTGTTGGCGCTATATTAGCGTCTTGAGCCAAGAGCACTTTTTGTTGTTGTTCAGGAAGTTTTTCTTTAATAGTTACATCTTCATGAAAATACATAGTTGCTCCTACAATAATTCCTAAACCAACTTGACCTAGAACTTTAAACCGTCCTTTTAAACCTTCTTTATTATTCTTAAACTTTTTGATATAATCATCAATAAAACCAATGACACCCATCCATAACGTTGTCACTATCAACAGAATGATATAAATATTTTCTAACTTTGCTAATAATAACACTGGAATTAACGTTGCTAAAATGATGATGATTCCACCCATTGTTGGTGTTCCTGCCTTTTCTACCTGACCTTCTAATCCGAGATCCCTAATTGTTTCACCAACTTGTTGTCTTTGAAGAAAACGAATGATGCGTTTACCAAAAATTGTAGATATTAATAAAGACAAAATAATAGCCACAGCAGCTCTAAAGGTTAAAAACCCAAAAAGAGATGCTCCAGGAAACTGAAACTGCTGTTCTAAATATTCAAATAGGTAATACAACATATTATTTCATCTGATGTTTTATAATGTTACTAATGGTCTGATCTAATTCGCCATTAAACATTTTTGTTAATATGAGTATTTTGTAAATGCTCATTTTTGTAACTGTTTTAAAAATTCTTGTACTATTTGATAATCATCAAAATCAAAACGTTCACCTTTAATTTCCTGATAGGTTTCATGTCCTTTTCCAGCAATTAATATGATATCGTTTGGTTTTGCCATCTGGCAAGCTGTTTTAATCGCCTGTTTTCTATCAGTTATTGAAATTACTTTCTTGAAATTTTGAGGCTCAACACCCTTTTCTATGTCTTCAATAATTGCTTCTGGCTGCTCACTTCTAGGATTATCACTCGTGAAAATCACTTTATCACTAAGCGCTGATGCAATGTGCCCCATTTTAGGACGTTTCGTTTTATCCCTATCTCCACCACAACCAACTATTGTTATTAATTCTTCATTCTTTGTTCGTATGCTATTAATCGTTTCTAATACATTTTTAAGTGCATCAGGTGTATGTGCATAATCTACAATAGCTGTAATTTTTTCATCTGAAATTAGATATTGAAAACGGCCACTTACACTTTCTAACTCACTAATTAATCTTAAGATTTCAACTTTTTCTAGACCTAATAATTCAGCAGTTCCATAAATCGCTGCCAAGTTATATGCGTTAAAAGTTCCTATTAGTTTTGTCCACAATTCACTATCATTAAGTTTCAATAGCAATCCGCTCAACTCATTTTCGAGTACTTGAGCTTTATAATCTGCATACGTCTTTAATGCATAGGTGTATGTTTTAGCTTGAGTATTTTGCAACATTACCAAACCATTTTTATCATCTATATTCACAAGTGCAAAAGCCTGCTTTGATAGCTGATCAAAAAATATTTTTTTAACATCTCTATATTCAGCAAAGGTCTTATGATAATCTAAATGGTCATGAGACAAATTTGTAAACACACCACCTTCAAACTGTAAACTTTCAGTACGTTTTTGATGGATTCCGTGTGAACTCACTTCCATAAAGCAAAATTCAACGCCAGCGTCATTCATTAATTTTAGGTACTTATTTATAGTTAATGAATCTGGAGTTGTATGTGTAGCTTTGTATTCAGTAGTATCAACCATAATTTTTACGGTAGACAACAAACCAACTTTGTAACCTGCGTTTTTAAACAACTGATACAGAAGTGTTGTAACTGTAGTTTTTCCGTTAGTTCCAGTAACACCAACTAATCTTAAATTACTAGATGGATTTCCATAATAATTGGAAGCCATATATGCCAAAGCGCTACTTGCATCTTTAACTTCTATATAAGTAATTCCACTTTGAATGTTATCTGGAATCACTTCGCAAACCACAGCAATAGCTCCTTGACTTATTGCTTTTTCAATATAATTATGACCATCAACAGTCGCCCCTTTTATAGCAATAAAAACATCTCCATTTGACACTGCTCGAGAATCAAAATGAATAGCATTCACCTCAACGCCAGTACTTCCAACAACAGCATTGATTGTAACCTTATATAATATGTCTTTTAATTCTGCCATTAAATATTTAAAACAACTATTTGATTTGGTTTTATTTTTACACCTTTATTTATCGATTGATTCTTTACCACTCCAACACCTTGAAGCTTCACTTTTAATCCCATATTTTCTAATAGTGCCAAGGCGTCCATTGCAGGCAAACCAATAACATTTGGCATAATAGTTTTATATGTATTTGCTATATCATAGTATGCTTCATAAGCTTCCTCAACCTCAGTATTGACGATTTCTAATGATTCTACCTCGTCTATTAAAGGTGTTTCGGTATAAATTTTTTGTGCTATTCTTTTAAATACAGGACCAGTAACATCTGCGCCATAATACCCAACTTTTGTACTTGGTTTATGAATCACTACGATACAGGAATATTTAGGATTATCTGCCGGAAAATAACCTGCAAAAGACGACACGTACTTTCTGTCTTTTCGCCATTCTTCATAATCACGATAGTCTGTTCTTGCCGTTCCTGTTTTACCTGCCATTGAAAAATTTTCAGAATACATTTTAGATCCTGTTCCGCGAATAATAATATTCTTTAAAATCGATCGCATCTCTCCTAATGTTTTATCTGAACAGATTTTTTGATTAAGCACTTCTTTTTTAAAAACCTCAATCTCTCTATCAAACTCTTTTACAGCTTTAATAAATCTTGGTTTTACCATTTCACCGTCATTTGCAATAGCATTATAAAATGTCAAGGTCTGCAGTGGTGTCATTCTAAGATTATAGCCATACGCCATTGATGGCAAAGCATTACGACTCCAATTGACTTTTCCTGGTTCCGCAATATCTGGAACCCCTTCACCTATTATTGATACTCCCAAAGGCTCATGTAATTTCCACCCTTTTAGTCTATTAATGAATTTTTTAGGTTGCTTCGCATAAGCTTCATCAATTATAGTAGCTAAACCAATATTTGATGATACTTCAAGTGCACGAGCAGCCGAAATTTTACCATGACCACGTGAATCACTAATCGTTCTTCCGTAGAAGCGTTTTGTTCCTTTATACGTATTTACAATAGTGGATGTATCAACGACTTTATCCTCTAATGCTGCCATAAGCGCCATTACTTTAAATGTTGATCCTGGCTCATGACTTTCACCTACAGCATAATTGAGACGCTCATAATACTTCCCGTTTTCATTTCTTCCGAGGTTTGATATTGCCTTTATCTCACCTGTTTTAACATCCATAACCACTGCACAACCATGTTCAGCTTGATACTTTTCTAATTGACCCAACAAAGAATGATGTGCGATATCTTGAATATTAACATCAATAGTCGTATACACATCGTAGCCATCTTGAGGATCTACTTGATTATAATCTGCAATAGGCTTCCATTGGCCATTACCAATTTTCTGCTTTAATCTAGACCCATTAACACCACTTAAATATTTTGCTCCAAAAGCACCATCTATTCCTGGTCTTGTTACATTTCCATTTTCATCTTCCCTTTCATATCCAATTGTACGTTCCGCAATTCCTCCCATTGGATGCTCTCGTCTCGTCGTTTGCTCAACAATAAGTCCGCCTTTAATAGCTCCTAGTTGAAGCATCGGGAAATTTCTTAGTCTGATATAATCGGAATAACTAATATTTCGAGCCAAAAGGAAATATCTATTTTTATTAGATCGTGCTTTAGTTATAGCGTTTTGGTAATAGCTTGAAGATTTTCCAGTATATTTTGCTAGCGAATCTGACAAAGCCTTAATATGCTTATTAAACGTTACTTGTTTAGGCTGAACCGCGTCTAGTCTAATATCATATTTAGGAATTGAAGTTGCCAACAAACTTCCGTCAGCAGAATACACATTACCTCTATTAGCTGGAATCTCATGATTTTTAACAGTGCGCTCTTCAGCAAGAGCCCTATAATCATCACCTTGAATAAATTGAATAGTACACAACTTAAAAACAACAGCCAAAGCGAAGACAAACATACATCCAGCTATGAAATACAATCTGTTTAATATGTTAGTTTCGGTTGTTGCCACTTAATTCAATCTTTTGTTTTTACTTTTATTTTTTTTGGCGGAATCTCTGATATCATGATTCCTTTATCTGCTACTTTTTTTATAATTGATGATTCCATTTTAAGTCTCATCAATTTTGACCTGCCATCTACAAATGATGACCTCAATTCTTTTACTTCATTTTTAAGTCGCGCTATCTCATAAACTTTTTGATCTGCGCTATGCGAACTAGCAATCATTATTATGGCCAAAAACGAAATAAAAAGGATAATCCTCCAGTTCTTAAAGGAATCATCACTAACTAAAAATTTACCTCTTAAAATGCTGTAAATATTTTTTTTCATAATTTTTCAGCAATACGAAGTTTTGCACTTCTTGCTCTATTATTTATGGCTATTTCTTCTTTTGTTGGAACAATTAGATTACCTACTTTTTTTAAAGGCACTTCAAAATTCCCAAAGACATCACGCTCAGGCTCTCCTTCAAACAAACCATTTCTTATGAAACGTTTCACTAATCGATCTTCAAGAGAATGGTATGATATTAAACTCAATCGACCACCTTTCACCAAAACTTCTGGCGTTTGCATCAAAAACTCCTTTAAAGCTTCAATCTCTTGATTCACTTCTATTCTTATTGCTTGATAAATTTGAGCTAAAACTTTATTTTCTTTTTTATGATTTAAAAATCGTTTCAAAACAGTTTTTAATTGTTCACTCGTTTTTATCTCTCCATTTTTTCTTTCTTCAACAATAACTTTTGCCATTGCAGGCGCTTGTCTTAATTCACCATACTGAGACAAGACCTGTCTTAACTGCCCTTCTTCATATTCATTTACAACATGATACGCAGAAACAGTATCATCTTGATTCATTCTCATATCCAAATCAGCTTCAAAACGTGTTGAAAATCCGCGTTCAGCAACATCAAACTGATGAGAGGATACACCGAAATCAGCTAAAACACCATCAACTTCTTTCGTACCATAGAATCTTAAAAATCGTCTGACGTATCTAAAATTCTCATTGATTAATGTGAATCGATCATCATCAATCGTATTTAAAAGAGCATCTTTATCTTGATCAAAAGCAAATAGCTTTCCGTTAGGACCTAATCGTTTTAAAATCTCTTTACTATGACCTCCACCACCAAACGTTACATCGACATAAATTCCATCAGGTTTTATATCCAAACCATCAACGGTCTCCTTGAGCAAAACTGGATTATGATATTCCATCTTCATCATCTTGTCCCATCACCTCTTCAGCTAAATCTGCAAAGTCGCCTGTTGCATCATCAATAGCTTTTTCGTACTTCGATTTGTCCCAAATTTCAATAATATTAATCGCAGAAGACACTACAATTTCTTTGGTGATTCCAGAAAAAGCAACTAAGTCTTTCGGTATCAACAATCGACCTGCAGCATCAACTTCTACCACTTTCAAACCAGCAGTAAAACGACGTATAAAATCGTTATTCTTCTTTTTGAAACGATTAAGCTTATTCACCTTCTGCATCAACGCTTCCCATTCACTCATTGGATAGAGCTCTAAACATGGCTGAAAAACAGCACGTTTTAAAACAAACCCATTCTGTAACACAGGAAGCAACTGCTTTTTTACAGCAGCAGGAAGCATAAGCCTTCCTTTGGCATCCACTTTACATTCATAAGTTCCAATTAATGGGTTCAAACTGATCGATTTAGCGTAACTAGCGATTAAGATTCAAATATATTGAAAATTATCCCACATTTTACCACTATACTCCACTTTTGTTGATAAATTTTATTTAAACTGTATTTTACATCTTAATTATGGAACACATAAACAACATAACTAATTAAACACAAACCACTTAAAACCAAAAGAATTTTCTAAAAAGCATTGTTAATATCTCATTGACATTCGTTTAAGTTCGGTTGAAAAATTATGAAAATGTTTTAATTGAAATACCTATATTTGTTTTTGATCAAATGACCTATAATTAATGGCGCATCGTTTAAAGAAGGAAAAAGAATTCAGTTATATTGAAGTTGGCGAAGGCACTCCAATTATTGTGCTACACGGACTAATGGGTGGACTAAGTAATTTTGATGCTGTCACGACCTTTTTTAGTGAGAAAGGCTATAAAATTATCATCCCTGAACTTCCGATTTATTCGATGTCATTGATAAAAACAAATGTAAAAAGCTTTGCTAAATACCTTCATGACTTTATAGAGTTTAAAGGCTATGATAAAGTATTTTTATTAGGAAACTCTCTAGGAGGACACATTGGTCTCTATCACACAAAATTATATCCTACCAAAGTCAAAGGGCTTATTATTACTGGAAGCTCTGGCCTATATGAAAGCGCAATGGGTGGAGGATACACAAAACGCGGTGACTATGAAGTAATTAAGAAAAAAGCACAAGATGTTTTTTATGATCCAGAAGTCGCAACCAAAGAAATTGTTGATGAAGTTTATGAAACTGTTAACGACAGAAATAAACTCATAAAAACACTTGCAATAGCAAAAAGCGCAATAAGACATAACATGGCCAAAGATTTGCCAAAAATGACATTACCTGTTTGCATTATTTGGGGCAAAAACGACACTGTTACTCCTCCAGAAGTTGCAACAGAATTCAATCAACTTTTACCTGATTCTGATTTATATTGGATTGACAAATGCGGACATGCTGCTATGATGGAACATCCAGACGAATTCAATGAAATCCTATACTCTTGGTTTAAAGAACGTAATTTCTAATTCAATCGCTTTCGTGAAAAAACTTATTTTATGCTTATTAAAACTGCTGAATTCGTAATAAGTAACTCTGATGTTGATAGATGTCCGAAAGACCTTTTACCAGAATATGCTTTCATTGGAAGAAGTAATGTTGGAAAGTCTTCTTTAATCAATATGCTAACGAATCACAAAAACCTAGCAAAAACTTCAGGAAGACCTGGAAAAACGCAACTTATCAATCATTTTTTAATTAATAGAAATTGGTTTTTAGTTGATTTACCTGGTTATGGTTATGCTAAAGTTTCAAAAACTGCAAAGCGAAAATTTCAAAAATTTATTACCAATTATTTCGAAAAAAGAAGGCAATTAGTTTCAGCATTTATTCTAGTCGATATAAGACATGAACCACAAAAAATTGATTTAGAATTTATGGAATATTTAGGCATTAGTCAAATTCCATTTTCTATCATTTTCACCAAAGCAGATAAGTTAAAACCTAAGGCAATTGAACGGAACGTAGAAGACTATTGTCAAGAACTTTTAAAAACTTGGGAAGAGTTACCTCAATATTTTATAAGTTCTTCCTCAAAAGCGATAGGACGTGAGAATATACTTCAGTTTATAGAAGACACAAATCATCAAATTAACACAATGCGATAATTTCATGTAAAGTGACTGTAGACTTTTTACTTATTGGAGCAGCAAAATCAGCAACAACAAGCTTAAGTAATGCGTTGTCACAACATCCCGATATTTGTTTTAGCGACCCAAAAGAACCTCAGTTTTTTTTTAGTGAAGATAATTGGAGAGAAAACATTGACACTTACCATTCTTTATTTAAAAATAAGTCTTCAAAACTTTATGGAGAAGGCTCTACTAACTACTCTAAATTTCCACATTACTATAAAACTATTCATCAAGATATTTTCAATTACAATCCTAATATGAAAATAATTTACATGATGAGGCACCCAATAGATCGAATTATCTCTCATTATATTCATTTCATATAATAGAGGACACGAACCAATTAATGATATTAATTTAGCATTAACTTCAAACAATCACTACATAGATACTGCACGATACGCAATGCAAATTGAAGCTTATATTGCTTGTTTTAGACGAAACAATGTACTAATGTTATTCTTTGAGGATTTTGTTTCAAAACCACAACATCTGCTAGATACCACTTTTGATTTCTTAGAAATTGATCGTATTACAGTAAATAAAAGTACCTTAAACACGAATAAAAGCTTCAATAGAAGAGTTATTCACTATAAGTATGACAACCCAAAAAACATATTTGAAAAGTTAAAGAAAGTTATATTTATTATTAAAAACTATTTTAATAGTGATTTTATATACCAAAAACCAGCCCTCTCTTTGGAAACTAAAACCTATATTTTAAATAGCATTAAAGATGATATTAAAAAAATTAACCAACAGAGACTTATCACATTGGTTAACCTAAGTTTTTACATCTAAAGCATCTCTGAGAGCATTACCTATTAACATAAATGCCATCACCAAAATCATAATACATAATCCTGGTATTAATGCTAAATAAGGCTTTCCTAAAATGATATAATTATAATGATCTTTTATCATTGCTCCCCAACTTGACATTGGTGGTTGCGCTCCTATACCCAAAAAACTAAGACCACTTTCAATTAAAATTGCTGCTGCAAAATTTGCTGCAGAAATTACAATAATTGGAGCCATAATATTTGGTAATATATGCTTCGTTATAATTCTGTAATTATTAAAACCTAAAGCTTTTGCTGCAGTAACATATTGCATTTCTTTAGCACTTATAATTTGCCCTCTCACTACTCTGGCTACTTCAACCCACATAGTTAGACCAACAGCAATGAATACTTGCCAAAACCCTTTTCCTAAAGCTAATGTAATTGCAATTACCAATAACAAAGTAGGAATTGACCAAGTAACATTAATAATCCACATAATTAAAGCATCTATTTTACCTCCATAATAACCTGCAATGCTTCCCATAGCAATACCTATCACTAAAGAAATAAAGACAGCTATAAAACCGATAAAAAAGGATATACGTGAACCAACTAAAACTCGACTCAGCAAATCTCTTCCATATTTATCAGTCCCAAAAATAAAAGTTTTCTCTTTGATAAAACTCAAATAATTATCATTCGGAAAACGACTTAAATTAACTGATTTCTCAACACCAATTAAACCATCTGAAGCATATTCGGTATAACGTAATTTCCCTTTGTCAATTCTGTATTCTGAGATTGGTATTTCTACATCAGTCTTAAGTTTTCCAAAGAAAAGTTTAGATATAAAACTTTGATCTATTTCTAATTCAGATGGCAAACTCAAAAGAGTCACTTTAAAACCTGGAGATTTTGAATGAATTGACAAATGCATTTGGTTAGCATTTTGAGAATCATCTGGTGCAATGAGGTAAGCAAAAACAGAAATGAAACCAATAGCTACAATAATCCAAAAACTTAAAACGCCCCAAAAGTTTTTTTTAAACTTTTGAAGCGCCAATTTTGTTAATGAGCCACTGTGATTACTCATCTTAGTTTTTTACAGAAGTCGCTACTTTGGATTTAATACCATAAGTCATCTTTAAATCGTTTAACACATTAAGTGCCTCTTCGATATAAACATCTTTACTTAAACTAGTATGCCAACGATCGCGCTTTTCTTTTAAAATAGAATCTTGTTCCATTAATTTTAACTCTTGAGATAAGGATTCAAAGGTTAGGTTTGTTTGATATTTAGAAAGTTCTTCAAAACGTTTCGCCTCTGTTTCGCTATCATTAAGCGAAGCTTTATAATCGTTATAGTTTAATGAAAACATTTCCTTGTCCCTAATCTTTTTAACCCATTTAGCATTTTCATCAATTAATTTTAATTGATCATTATTAGCCATACGCTCTTTACTTTTTGATATGGTAGCATCGTAATCAAAATAGCTATCCCAAACATCATATTCTGCAGGTTCAATTTCACTCCATGGTAATGGATTTTCCTCATTCTTTTCACCTATATCAATATAACTATATCGATTTGGAATAACAACATCACTTTTAACTCCTTCTAACTGGTTTGACCCTCCATTAATTCTATAAAATTTTTGAATGGTAAATTTAAGAGCTCCTAAATCTCCACTTGTATTATTTTTCACGAGACGATTAAGATCAAAAACTGTTTGAACAGTTCCTTTCCCAAAAGTTTGGCTACTTCCAATAATAATTGCTCTTTTATAATCTTGCATTGCTGCGGCTAAAATTTCAGAAGCTGAAGCTGAAAATTCATTCACTAAGATTACTAATGGACCATCCCAAATTATGGATCTATCTCTATCTTTTAAAACTTCTTTTTCTCCATCAACAGTTTTAACCTGAACAATAGGACCATCTTTTATAAAAAACCCAGCCATATCAACAACAGTTTGTAACGATCCTCCTCCATTATTTCTTAAATCAATAACAAGGCCTTCCATGCCTTCTGCTTTTAGTTTTTCTATTTCAATTTTAACATCTGAAGCAGCATTACGATTGTTCACGTCATTAAAATCGACATAAAATCCAGGTAAATCAATAATTCCAAATTTTTTCCCATCTTTAATTACTGTAGATGATTTAGCATAAGCTTCTCCCATTTCAACAACATCTCTTGTTATAACAATATCTTGAATTGAGCCGTCTACTTTTTTAACCGTAAGTGTTACATCTGTTCCTTTAGGACCTTTTATGAATTTTACCGCTTCACTAGTACGCATACCAACAACATTAAGTGCTTCAGCTTCATCTTCCTGCTTAACCTTTAAGATTTGATCACCTACTTCTAATTCTTTCTGTCTCCAAGCTGGACCACCTGCTATAACTTCCATAATTGTTATAACATCCATCTTTTTTTGGAGTCTAGCACCTATTCCTTCAAATTTACCAGAAATTGAAGCATCAAAACGTTCTTTATCTTCTGGCTCATAATATGCTGTATGCGGATCATATTCACGTACAATAGCATTTACATATACTGATAACAAATCTTTCCTTTGTCTATCCTCCATGTATTCATACAATTCGTTTAAAGATTTTAAAGTAATTTCACGTGATTCCTCTTCAAGCTCCGCAAGAGACTTTTTAGTAGTTTTTTTCTCTTTATTATCATCAGATTTTGAATCATTTGCTAAAGCAACATCTCTTTCCTGTTGCGCAATTAAATCATCATAATTAGCAATAGTTGAAAATTTAAGCTGATGTCTCCAGCGTTCTTTTAAATCTTTTTTAGATTCAACATATTCTAAATCTTCGTATTTTGTAGAAAAATCTTCCTCTAAAGAAAAATCAAAAGGTTTTTTTAAAACTTCTTTATAAATCTCTTTAGATTCAGCTAGCCTTTGAATGTAACGATCATAAGTCAAGTTAAAAAAGGAAACATCAGAGGCTTTAATTTGGTCATCTAAATCTGTTTTATACTTTTCAAATTCCTCAATATCAGACGCGTAAAAATAACGTTTCAAAGGATCTAGTTGTTCCAAATACTCATCAAAAATCTCTTCCGAAAACCCATCATTCATCTCTTTAGGATTAAAATGATTTTGTCCTAGCATATACGTTACCAATTCAATTAGCAACTTATCTTTGTTTGGATCTTCAAATTTTTTAGATGTAAAACTGCATGAAGCAAAAGCCAACAGTAACACCAAAAGCAATAATTTATTATTTCTTTTCATAATATTTTTCATAGTATATTTTTCATGTAAGACTAAACATTTAAAAGTTTGGATTTACCAATATACGCAATGTCATAGAATTTCATAATTTCTACTAAAGTAAAAGAAAAAACCATGCCAATAAAATCAACTGCTACTAATTTTTTGTTAAACCTCTATTTATAGGTTTTTCAAGCGTGTTTATGTACTTTTGTAGGTGTCAAAAAACAGATAAATGTCAAAAAAACCTCTTATTCTAGTAACCAATGACGATGGCATCACTGCTCCTGGTATTAGAACGTTAATTGAAGTCATGACTAGCATTGGAGATGTCGTTGTGGTAGCTCCTGACAGTCCGCAAAGCGGAATGGGTCATGCCATAACAATAAACTCCACCTTACATGTCGAAAAAGTAACAATAGATAAAGGCAAACAAGAAGAATACAGTTGCTCTGGAACACCCGTTGATTGTGTTAAACTTGGTGTGAAACAACTATTGGAACGAAGACCAGATCTATGTGTCTCTGGAATTAATCATGGCTCAAATTCTTCTATTAATGTGATTTATTCAGGTACAATGAGTGCTGCTATTGAAGCTGGTGTTGAAGGAATTCCAGCCATAGGGTTTTCACTATGCAATTACCAATGGAGCGCAAATTTTGATGCCTGCAAAACCTACGTAAAAACAATTACTGAAAATGTCCTAAAACACGGTTTAGATAATGGAACTGTTCTTAATGTGAATTTCCCTAATCTAGATAAAAAAGATATAAAAGGCGTCAAAATTTGTCGCCAAGCCAAAGCTAATTGGGAAGAAGAATTTGATAAACGCACCAATCCCCAAGGAAGAGAGTATTATTGGCTAACTGGTAAATTTGTAAATCTAGACCATGGCGAAGACACAGATGAATGGGCTTTAGCAAATGGATATGTTGCTGTTGTACCAGTTCAATTTGACTTAACTGCTTATCGAAGCATTCAACAACTTAACACATGGAAATTTGATGAATAAAGAGATTATTATAGGATTAATTATAGGCATAGTCACTAGTATAATTGGGTTAACATTATCGCTGTTGTTTTTTGGTACTGGCGAATCTATTAGTGATTCTTTAAACATTGCACTTGCTCAAGGCGTATTTACAAAACTAGTCAGCATTGGAGCACTTCTAAATTTAGGCGCCTTCTTTTTGTTTATAAATACAGACAAAGAATCACGAGCTAAAGGTGTTCTTATTGCTACAATTATTGTAGCTTTAATAACCATCATCATTAGATATACATAAATGAAATACTATATCATAGCTGGCGAAGCCTCTGGAGATTTACATGGTTCCAATTTGATGAAAGCCTTACAAAAACAAGACGTACATGCTGAATTTAGATTTTGGGGAGGTGACCTTATGCAAGCTGTTGGTGGTACTTTAGTTACACATTACAAGGATCGTTCTTTTATGGGTTTTGCTGAAGTGATTTTTAATCTTCGTAAAATTTTAGGCTTAATAAGCTTCTGTAAGAACGATATTGAAAGTTATCAACCTGATGTTCTTATTTTTATTGACAACTCTGGGTTTAATCTTCGTATTGCAAAATGGGCAAAAGAGAAAAACTATAAAACACATTATTATATTTCGCCACAAGTATGGGCTTCTAGAGCTAGTCGCGTTGAAAAAATCAAACGTGATATTGATGCCATGTATGTCATACTTCCTTTTGAAAAAGATTTTTATGCTAAATATAATTACGATGTTCACTTCGTAGGTCATCCTTTAATTGATGCTATTTCAGATAGGCAACAAGTTGATGAAAAAACCTTTAGAACTAAACACAATTTAAGTGACAAACCTATAATTGCACTGTTGCCAGGAAGTAGAAAACAAGAAATCACCAAAATGCTAGGTGTGATGCTAAGCTTGGTTAATGATTTTAAAGATTATCAGTTTGTGATTGCTGGAGCACCTAGTCAGGATTTTAGTTTTTACAAACCCTTTATTAAGCAAGACAATGTAGCTTTTATTTCAAATAAAACTTATGACTTATTAAGTATATCTTACGCAGCTTTAGTAACATCTGGAACAGCAACTTTAGAAGCAGCTTTATTTAAAGTTCCTCAAGTGGTTTGCTATAAAGCTAACAATATTTCTTATCAAATTGCGAAACGTATTATTACACTAAAATTTATTTCTCTTGTGAATCTAATAATGGATCGTGAAGTTGTCACTGAATTAATTCAAGGCGACTTAAACAAAAAAAGACTCAAGAAAGAACTTGAAAAAATTCTTGACGAGAAGGAACGTACTCGATTATTTATTGATTATTACGATTTAGAAAAAAAATTAGGCGGAAAAGGTGCAAGTGCCAATGCAGCTAAGTTAATTTTCGACAGTTGTAAATAACATTGTTAAAAACGAAAATTGAATCCCTTATCCTTTTTAAATCAATTATCTATTTTTAGACATTATTAATAGTCTATGAAAAAAATTATCCTACTTCTTATTTTATGTATCAGTTTTAGTAGTTGCAATTCTTCCAAAGGAGTTAAAACAAAAAAATCTAGAACGACCAAAGTTAAAACAACAAGCAATACTTATTCTCCTCCATCTAAAACTATTGAAAGTATTATTGATTATGCCCAAACTTTTAAAGGTACGCGTTACAAATATGGAGGCACGACTAAACGAGGTATGGATTGTTCTGGTCTTATCGTAACCGCTTTTCAAAAAGAAAACATCAACTTACCAAGAACAACTAGAGACTTAAAAAACACAGGAAATTGGATTGACGTAAAAGACGTCAAAGAAGGTGATCTTTTATTTTTTGCAACAAAAAAGAACAGTCGAAAAGTAAATCATGTTGGCATTGTTACAAAAAGCAGACCTGGTTATGTTGAATTTATTCATTCTACAACTAGTAAAGGTGTTATTACTTCAGTTTTATCTGAGCGGTATTGGTATTTAGCCTATGTACAAGCAAGACGCGTTATGTAGAATATTTTCTAATTTATAGATTATTTACTACATTTAGAGAGTGAAATCTCTTAATTTTATTATCATTAAATTAACGTTGTGCTTAATAGTAGGCATTTTACTGTCTTTCCTATTTAACATTACACTACTTCAGACATTCTACTTAACAATTGTACTACTAATTGTTTTATACACTACCAATTATATTGCTGGACGTACATTCTATAAGACAATTTGGTTTGGACTCGTAGCTTATATACTGATGGCAGTACTAGGCATATTGACCTATAATGCGCATCATCATAAAAACTTTTCAAAGCATTATACAACTAATAAAAACTTAAAAAATGGTGTTACCAAGCAAATAACTTTAAGAATAAAAGAACGTCTTAAACCGACAAAATACCACAATAAATATATTGTAAAGCTACTAAAAACAGATGAACAACCCGTTAAAGGCTTAGTTCTATTAAACATTCAAAAGGAAAGTAACTCAAAATTATATAATATTGATGACATCTTATTAATTCATTCCGAATTTCAAGAGATTAGAGGTCCATTAAATCCAAATCAATTCAATTATAAAACTTATTTAGAAAAACAATATATCTATCATCAACTTTTTACTGAACATAATTTAATATTTGAAATATCATCAAAAAGAAACTCCATCTTTGGCTATGCTGATGCTTTAAGACAAACCATCAACCATCGATTAAATAGCTACAATTTTAAAGCCGAAGAATTAGCCATCATTAACGCACTTATTCTTGGTCAGCGTCAAGATATGGATCGTGAAATGTACACTGAGTATGCAAATGCTGGAGCTATTCACATACTAGCCGTTTCGGGATTACATGTTGGCATCATACTTATGATGCTAAATCTGGTTTTAAAACCTATAGAAAACATAAAACAAGGCAAGGCTATAAAGGTTATAATTATTCTTGTTTTACTATGGAGTTTTGCAATTATAGCAGGATTATCCGCTTCAGTTACTAGAGCAGTAACCATGTTTAGCATTGTCGCTATAGCGATGCACTTAAAACGACCTACAAACATTTACAACACCTTATCCATTTCAATGTTTATACTACTATTGGTAAACCCCATGTTCTTATTTGACGTAGGTTTTCAAATGAGTTATTTAGCTGTATTTGCAATTGTTTCACTTCAACCCTTACTGTATAAATTATGGCTACCTAAATGGAAAATTACAGATTACTTCTGGCAAATCACCACAGTAACTATGGCTGCCCAATTAGGTGTTGCTCCAATTAGTTTGTTTTACTTTCATCAATTTCCAGGTTTATTTTTTATATCGAACTTAGCTATAATTCCATTTTTAGGATTGATTTTAGGTTTTGGAATTTTAGTGATTCTGTTATCCCTTTTGAATATACTTCCAGATACAATCGCCAATATCTATGGAAGCATAATTAACGCAATGAACTATGTAGTATCATGGGTTTCAAAGCAAGAAGGATTTATAATCAAAGACATTTCTTTTGACATCAGTCATGTTATTTCAATTTACCTTCTATTATTAGCCTCTGTTTTAGTACTTCGGAAATTTCATTTTAAGCGACTCCTATTGCTTTTAATTTCAATATTATTTTTACAATGTATTGCTATCTACACAAAACATAAACATAGTTCTGAAGCTTTTATTATATTCCATAAAAGCAGGTATAGTATTTTCGGAAAAAAGCAGAATAAAAATTTAACAATATGGCATAATTTAGATAGTAGCGCCTTAAAAAAAGAGGCCTTAATCAGCAATTACAAAGTCGGAAACTTTATAACATCTATAGCATATGATTCGGTATCTAATGTTTATAAAACGCCTCATAAAACACTTTTAGTCATTGATAGCTTAAGTGTCTATAACGTGAGTTTCAAACCAGACTATATTTTGTTACGACATTCACCAAAGATCAATCTCAAACGAGTGATAGATACTCTAAAACCAGAACTCATTATTGCAGATGGCAGTAATTACAAATCTTATATTAAGCGTTGGAAAGCAACTTGCTTAAAAGAAAAGCTCCCTTTCCATCAAACTGGTGAAAAGGGAGCTTTTATAATAAAGTAATCTATTTTATTGTTGAAACTCAGGTTTAAAAGCAGAGTAATAAGCATTAAATTCTTCTTGAGTTGTCATTGACTTATATTCATCTCCAAGGAATAATTTTAAGTACAATTCAATTTGCTGTGGTTTTTGGTATCCTTTAATTGGTGATATTACCTTAGCGTCTACATCAAAAAATACAATCGTTGGATAGGCATTTACTTTTAGATAACGCGTCAAGTCATGCACACTATTTCTTCTATTTTTTAATTCCTCCTTATAATTTGCATTACTAAAAGTTCTACCATCATAATTAACAGTAGAATTACCTTCAGCATCAAACTTCACTGCATAATAATTTTCATTTACAAACGCTGCTACATCTTTATTTTGGAATGTATTTTTATCCAACATCTTACAAGGACCGCACCAACTTGTATAAACATCCATCATGATTTTCTTAGGATTTTTCTTTTGAAGTTCTAATGCCTCTTCAAAAGTTACCCAGTTTATTTTTGATTCTTGAGCAAAACTACTAACTGATGTTAATAGAGCTAAAACAAATATGTAAATTATTTTTTTCATGATTTCTTTGTTGCAATTTCTGTTCCGAACTTACAAAAAATGCTCCATTTTTGGAGCATTTTGCGTTTATTTTAACGATTTATTAGTTATTTGACACCATGCATTAGTTTTTTAAGGACTGGATTTAATAACATTGAAATTACTCCTACACCTATTGGCACCAATGTAAATATTAAAAAGAATGTACTCAATGAATACTCTTCAGAAATTTTATCAATCATTCCTCCCATATTTCCAGCTGCTTTTTGACCAATAGCAATTGCTAAATACCAAATACCAAACATAAAACCAATCATGCGACCAGGAACTAGCTTGCTTAAATAAGATAATCCAACTGGAGAAATACATAATTCTCCCATAGTATGTAATAAATAAGCTAGAATTAAGAAAATCATACTCACAGAAGCTGTTTTAGCACCTTGAGGAATTCCCATAGTTCCAAACACTAATATTCCAAACCCAAGTCCTAAAAGCATAAGTCCAAAACCATATTTCATACCAACACTTGGATTGTATTTACTTTCCCACCATTTAGAAAACAAAGGTGCCAATGTAATAATGAAAAATGAATTTAAAATTCCGAACCATGATGCTCCTACTTCAGTAGCATCTTTACTAAATTCATTCATTACCTTATACCCCACTACATACCAAAGAAACACGAACGTAAGGGCTAACACAATATTTGAAGCAGCAATTTTTGAAAATGTCTTTTTAAATAGTAAAAATAAGACCCAAGTAATAATTGCTAAAGGGACAATTGTAAGTATGGTATCTATAACTTTAAATATAGTAGCAGATGAACCTGTAAGCAATCGATCTGTATAATCTCTAGCAAATAAGGTCATAGAACCTAAAGACTGTTCAAATGCAGCAAAGAAGAATACAGTAAAAATTCCGAAAATAGAAACCGCAATAATCTTATCTCGAACCATTTTTGAATATCTACCTATTCTTGTGATAATCAAATATAAAAACAATACTAATGCTAAAAGTATAGTCACATTAGAACCATCCATACCTCCAATAGTAAAATTCAGCATATTAACATTACCAATCTTAGACATAGGATCATTAAACAAATACAACACACCACCAATTGAAGACAAAAGGATAAGAACCTTATCTACCATTGTAAATGGATTAAGCTTTTCTGTTTCTCCTGTAGCATCGTGCTCTTTAGGGCTTTCCTCATTTATATTTTGAGGCAATTCTACTTCATGAACTTTAGACGGTTTCTCACCAATACTTCCAAATAAATCTTTAGCTAACCAAAACTGAATAAGTCCACCAAGCATGAAAATTCCAGCAAGACCAAATCCATAACTCCAACCAATATTTTCTGCCAAATAACCACAAAGCATCATACCAAAAAATGCTCCAGCATTAACTCCCATATAATAAATAGTATAAGCACCATCTTTTTTAGACTCCTTTCCTTTATACATTTCAGAAATCATAGAGGTCATGTTAGGTTTAAAAAAACCCGTTCCAATTACTAAAAGCGCTAAACCTAAGTATAAAGACCAAGTCGTTTCAAAAACCATGGCTAAATGACCTAACATCATTATAAAACAACCAATAATAACAGCCCATTTATAACCTGTTATTTTATCAGCTAACCATCCACCTACAATTGGCGTTAGATATAATAGTGAAGAATAAGTTCCTATTAAAGCTAAAGCATTTTCTCGTGACCATTCCCAACCTGGATTATCGCTTAAAAAAGGTGCTGTTAAAAATAATACTAAGAGAATTTTCATTCCATAGAATGAAAAACGTTCCCACATTTCGGTAAAGAAAATTACAAATAGTCCAGCTGGATGCCCAATGACTTTATCTTTAAACAGATTTTCAATATCAGTATTCATAAAAAAGTATTTAGTTAGAAAAGGCAAACCCTTGTAAACTAAAGCTTACAAGGGTTTAGCATTATTTATAGTTGTTAGTTGTTAATTTCAGAATCTGCTAATTCAAAACCTTCTGCTTCATCAGCATGCATGATACGTTCATTATCTTCAGCTCCATGAGTTAATCGCTTTAATGGCTTCAGTAATACAATAAATAACAAACCAATAATTAAAGTAAAGATTAGTATTCCTAAAAAGATAGCATACTCTCCAAAATCACTTGCCGCTTCACCTACTACACCTGCAACCTTACTTCCTAATCCTGTAGCAGCAAAATAAACACCCATCATTAATGATGCATATTTAACTGGTGTTAATTTGGTAATAAATGACAAAGCAACAGGAGATAAACAAAGTTCTCCAATAGTATGAAATAAATAAGCTAATACTAACCAAATCATACTAGACGTTCCTGAATTTTCAAATTCCATAGCAGCAAATACCATAAAAAGAAATCCAAATCCCATTATAATAATACCAACTGCCATTTTAAATATGGATGTACCTTCTTTACCTTTCAATTTTCTTTTCGCCCAAATACTAGCTACTAGCGTTGCAAATAAGATAATAAATCCTGCATTCAACCCTTGAAACATAACCGTTGGAATCTCCCAACCAAATAAAACTCTGTCAATTTTAGAATCAGTATATAAATTCATTAATCCTCCCGCTTGCTCAAAAGCTCCCCAAAATACAATTACCATAATAAACGATAAAAGTAGAACCATAAAACGATCTTTGTAAACCTGAGTATCTAATTCTTTATATATCATCATTAGTAGTGCAGCAATGGCTGTTAAAAACAAAAACAGCAATCCATAACCCCATTCAAGTGTATACCAACCATATAGTGATGCAACCAATAAAACTCCTGTAAACATTAATTGCTTTGGAGAACTGAACAATTTAGAATATAATTTACCATAAGAAATTGAATCAGGATCATCTTTAGATTCTATAAAGTTCCCTACTTCTGTCAAGTACTTTTGTCCATATAAATAATTTATTAGTCCCAATAGCATTACTATTCCTGCAAGACCAAAACCTGCATGCCAACCCCATTTTAAAACAACGAAACCTACAAATGTAGTTGCTAACAAAGAACCTAGGTTAATACCAATATAAAATATGCTAAACCCTTTATCGCGTCTAATATCTCCTTCTTTATATAGTCCTCCAACCATAGTTGAAATATTTGGTTTTAATAAACCAACACCTATAATCACCAGCCCTAAACCAGTATAAAATGCCCAAGTATCTGTAAGCACTAAAACTCCATGACCTATACACAAAATAATAGCACCATAAAGCACCGCTTTTTTCTGTCCAATCAATTTATCAGCAATCATTCCTCCTGGAATAGACATTACATATACCAACATAGTATACCAACCATAAAGAGCCAAAGCTTCTTTACTTGTCCAACCTAATCCAGCACCTCTTTCATCAGTTCCTAAAGTAGATGAAGTCATATATAGCACCAAAAGTGCACGCATTCCATAATAGGAAAAACGTTCCCACATTTCTGTTAAAAATAAAATATACAGACCTATTGGTTGTCCGAAAAGCTCTTTTTGATGAGGCTTCAATGCAGTATTTGACATAAAAAATCAGTGTTAGTTAGTGTTTTTACAATTCCTAATAACGCATCAAGAATCGTGCTATTTTTTTATAAAAATATGTCAAGTTTACTAAAAATTACGCAAAAAACCCTAACTATTAACAGTTAAATATGCAATATTCCTAACTGTAAAGAGAAATACAGACTAGAATAGTATCTTTGTAACCTTAAATTCAAGTTAATGCATAAAACTATTACAGGCTTTTCTAAATTATCAAAATCTGAAAAAATTGATTGGATAGTCGATACTTATTTTTCAAATAACAATACTGCCAAATCCATATTAACGCAATATTGGAATAACGACAATAAACTCCAACAGTTACACGATGAATTTATTGAAAACACCATAACCAACTACTATTTACCTTTTGGAGTTGCTCCTAACTTTTTAATTAACGGTAAAACCTATACAATACCCATGACAATTGAGGAAAGTTCGGTTGTTGCTGCAGCGAGTAAAGCTGCAAAATTTTGGTTTGATCGTGGTGGCTTTAAAACTGAAGTTATTTCGACTACAAAAATTGGACAAGTCCATTTCACTTTTGATGGCAAAGCAGAAGATTTAACTTCATTTTTCAATACAATGAAGCTTAAATTCTTTGAAGACACTGCCTCAATTACGAAAAGCATGGAGAAACGCGGCGGAGGAATTTTAGATATTGAACTAAAAAACAAAACTAAAGATCTCGATAATTACTATCAATTACACGCCACTTTTGAAACCATGGATGCTATGGGAGCAAATTTCATAAATAGTTGCTTAGAACAATTCGCTACAACCCTTAAACGTGAATCAGAAGATGCTTTGAAAGGCAATTTGAATGTCATAATGAGTATTTTGTCTAATTATGTGCCAAATTGTTTAGTTAGAGCTGAAGTGAGTTGTAATGTTAAAGATTTAACTGAAAGCCCAAACATCTCACCCAAAGCGTTTGCTGAAAAATTTATTCAAGCAGTTAATATCGCTGAAATTGAACCTTATCGAGCTGTCACTCACAATAAAGGTATCATGAATGGCATTGACGCTATAGTCTTAGCAACTGGAAACGACTTTAGAGCAGTAGAAGCTGGAGTTCATGCTTATGCTTCCAGAAACGGAACCTATAGCAGCTTAACACATGCTGAAGTAAAAGACGGCATCTTTAAATTTTGGATGGAAATCCCATTAGCTCTCGGCACTGTTGGCGGCTTGACAAGCTTACATCCTTTAGTAAAATTGGCTTTAGAAATGCTTGGTAAACCTTCAGCTAAAGAACTCATGCAAATTGTGGCTGTTGCTGGATTGGCTCAAAATTTCGCTGCTTTACGATCGCTGACAACTACAGGTATTCAAGAAGGACATATGAAAATGCATCTTATGAATATTTTAAATCAGTTTGAAGCCACTACAGAGGAAAAAAGTAAACTTGTAACGCACTTTAAAACTCATACTGTAACTCATAGCTCTGTAGTTGAAGCTATAACAAACTTAAGAACCAACAACTAGTGAAACGTTATTACAGTCACGGAAAATTACTCATAACCGGAGAGTATGTCGTTCTTGATGGAGCTTTGTCTTTAGCTATTCCTACAAAATTCGGACAGAGTTTAAATATAGAGAACAATACTTCTGGTGAATTACTTTGGATAAGTCGTGATGAAAAGGGAACGGTTTGGTTTAAAGAAACATTCAAAATACAAGCTAATGAGATTTTAAAAAAAATTGACAATGACGATCCTATTTCAAATAGACTCCTTCAATTATTAAACGTTTCTAAAAACCTCAATCCTGATTTTTTAGGTAACAATAAAGGCTACAAGGTTACAACGTTACTTGAATTCCCAAAAAATTGGGGCTTGGGTACATCTTCAACATTAATCAATAATATATCACATTGGGCAAATATTAATCCTTATACACTACTTGATTTAACGTTTGGTGGTAGTGGTTATGATATTGCTTGTGCAGAAACTAATAAGCCTATTACTTATAAAATCGATCATGATGAAATCCTGAATCAAGCTCATGATGATAAAAAAATAAAAATACAATCTGCAAACTTTAACCCTTCATTTAAAAGCAACCTGTATTTTGTTCATTTAAATAAAAAGCAAAACAGTAGAGAAGGTATCGCTCAATACAGAGCAAATACTTCAGATTTGAAACAAGAAATTGAAGAGATTAACCACATCACTACAGCTATGATTGATTGTGATACTTTAGAACACTTTCAGCAATTGATTAATCAGCACGAACAAATCATTTCAAAGATCATAAAACAAAAACCTGTTAAAGAGCACTTATTTAATGATTTTGATGGGAGTATAAAAAGCCTTGGTGCTTGGGGAGGAGATTTTGTTTTAGTTGCTTCAAAAGATAATCCTCATAATTATTTTGAAAATAAAGGGTTTTCAACTGTTATTGAATACAACAAAATGATTTTAAAGTAAAAAAGCTTCACATAATGTGAAGCTTTTTTATTTATTAAATATTATACTCTAGAAAAATCTAGCTCTATTATCTTCAATATCTGCAGTTTCTTTTAAAGCTTCGTACACTTTAGTTTGAGCAGCATTAGTTCTTGTTGTACTTAAGCGATTAGCAATAGCTTGATAGTTATCTAATCCTGTAGCTTGGTTAACTTTAGTCACTTCTACGACATAAACACCTTTATTTCCAACAATTGGCTTAGATACGCCTCCTTCTTCCAATCCGAAAGCTGTACCAACAACCTTAGGTTCTGCACCAGCTCCTGACAATGTTGGATTCTTCATATTCACAGCAGATGCTTTATTTGTAGCTCTACTTTGATTTTTAGCAATCTCAGCAACTGTAGTTCCAGTAATACCTTCAATTATCATAGCTGCTTTTTTCTCATTTCTTATTTCAGTAAGTACTGTTGCAGAAGCACTCTCAGCATCCATCAATCCTTTTTTAGTAGATTTTACAACTTGTACTACAGCATAACCACCACTAGGAATAGAAAAACGCTTATAATCACCAACTTTAGTCCCATCTTCAAAAGCCCAACGTACGATTGTTCTTTGGCTTCCTAATCCAGGAATATTTTCATCAAGAACTTTTATTCCATTAACTGGCTTTGCAGTTAATTTACGTTCTTTAGCTGCGGCTTGAAAATCTTCTTTTTGCAGTGCTAATTCAAACTTAGATGCGTCAGCAAATGTTGCATCAATTGTTTTTTCAGAGGGTTCAATAGTTCTTGCTATTGTAGCGACTTTTATAGCTCTAGATTTATTTTTTTGATCTAATATTTCAATAATATGAAATCCGAAAACTGTTTGAACCACGCCAACATCACCTATTTCATTTTGGAATTCGAAATCACTGAAAGGCTTCACCATTTGTGTAATTGGATGAAAATCATACTCTCCTCCATTTGCAACACTTCCTTGGTCTGAAGAGAATTCAGTTACTAATTCAGGAAACTTAGAAGGATTAGCTGTTACAACTGTTTTAATGCTATCTGCTAATGCTCTTGCATCTTCAATAGTTGCTGTTACATCAGGCTGAGCACTTTGAGCTCCAAGGTGAGGAATCAATATATGTCTTACTTTAACAGAATCTGGTAATTGTGTTTCTGCAACTACTTTAGACAATTTATAAAAACCTCCATCTTTATAAGGACCATAAATCCCACCAACAGGAGTATTATAGATTGTATCTGCAACAGCTGAAGGCAATTGAGACTTCGTTAAAAATGTATCATTATACGAAACATCTGAATTAGAATTCACAAAATTTTCTACATCAGTCGTGTTTCTAAACCCTATAATTGTATCAGTATTTTTTGTTATATCATTAAATTCAACTTGATTATTTAATAATTTTAATAAATCAGCTTTAAGATTTTCTTCGTCTTCAACACTTGCAACTTCTTTAAATTCTACAAAACTAATATCTCTTGTAGCCTCAACCTCATATTTGTCTTTATGCTGACTAATATATTTCGTTATATCTGATTTAGTTACTTCGACTAAACTATCTGCTATAGATGTAAAAGGTACTTGAACATAATTCAAATCTCTTGTAGCATTTTCTAACATATAATCGACTTCAGCTTCACCTAAAGTTGCATTAACACCTGCTTTAACCATTGCGTAGTATGCTCTTTCTTGAGCACCTAAAGCAATGTTACTTTCAGTACTTACCCATTGTTGGTAATTGATTTGAAACGTTCCTAATGGAGCACTTTGTCCGTTAAGTGCTTTAAGATTACTTACAAATTCAGTCATTTTGTTTTCATCAAATACACCAGCTTCATTTTGAAGTTCAGGATAACTAGAAAAACTTTGTTTAAGTAAATCTTTCATTTGATCTTGTTCTACACTCAAACCAAGGTTTTCAAATTGAGAGGCCATAATTGCTTTTCTCACTTCTTGATCATAAACTCTATTCATAGCTTGAGTAGAAGTAGAATTTGGGCCTAACTGACTTTGCATTTGTTCAACTCTGTTCATAAAGTCTGCTCTGTTGATGTTTGTGCCATTAACAGTAGCAACTACATCTTGAGATCCTCCAAAAAGAGCATCACTATTTCTAAACAAATCGGTAAGTACAAAAGAGAACAATGCTAGTGCAATGATTAGAATCAAAAACAAAGAACGTTGTCTAATTTTATTTAAAACTGCCATTTTATGTATATTTTATCGAATAATAAGTGGGCGAAAATACCATTTTCTATTAAATAATAAAAGGAGAATTATGTTTTTATTCCTTAAATAGCAAGGTATATTCAAGTCTTTAGATGAGTGTTAGATTTTATCGGCTAAATACAGAATGAAAGTCCTCTTTTATTTAAACTAGTATTCGTATGAATTAACCTACTTAAGTTCAGAAAAACTAGTCTTCATCAATAATATATAATTCTACAATATCAATTTTGGTAGAAGACACTTCTAAGACCTTGAATTTAAAGATCCCAATAGTGACTATATCACCTTCTTCCGGGATTTCTTCAGCTTCATCAACAATTAAACCTCCAAGTGTCTCGTAATTTTCACCTTCAGGAAGATTTAACTTATATACTTCATTAACATAATCGACTTCCAAACGTGCAGAAAATCTATAGTGATCATCGTCAATTTTTTCTTCAGTTAATTCAATACTATCGTGCTCATCTTCAATTTCTCCAAAAAGTTCTTCTACAATATCTTCTACAGTCATAATACCAGCTGTTCCTCCATATTCATCTATAACAACAGCAATACTCTTTCGCTTTTTAGTTAAGATATTAAGAACATCTTTAACCAACATTGTTGCTGGAACAAAAACCACAGGTAATGTGATAGCTTTTATAGATTTAGGTTTTTTAAAGAGTTCAAATGAGTGTACATAACCTAGAATATCATCAATTGAATCCTGATATATTAGTATTTTTGATAATCCACTATCAATAAACATTGTGCTAATATTTTTGACAGAATCTTTAACATCTACAGCAATAATCTCTGTTCGAGGCACCATAACTTCACGAGCTTTCACTTCGGAAAATTCTAAGGCATTCTGAAAAATTTGTATTTCACTATCAACTTCATCATGCGCTTCTACAGATTGCATTTGTTCGCTAATGTAATTACCTAATTCTACTTTTGTTAAGGCTAATTCTACATCATCACCATCTGTTTTAAAGAACGTTTTTAATACTTTATCTGAAATCCAAATAATATACGACGACAAAAACCAAAATAGCAGATAGAATAAATACGCTGGGAAGGCAAATATTTTCAAGAATGAATTTGCATAAATTTGAAAAAATACTTTAGGTAAAAATTCGGCTGTAATCAATATAACTACAGTCGATATAACTGTTTGAGTAAGCAAGCTTAAATCATTAAGCAAGTAATTTAAAACCTGATAATCTGTTGGAAGTTTTGATTGAAACCATTCCACCAAAACATCTCCCATCAAAAAACCATAAACAACCAATGCGATATTATTACCAATAAGCATTGTTGCAATAAACTTGGAAGGTTTTGCAGTTAAAAGTGTTAAAATTCTAGCAAGAAAATCGTCTTGCTTTTTCTCTATTTCTATATGGATTTTATTAGACGACACATAAGCAATCTCCATTCCTGAAAAGAACGCAGAAAGCAATAACATTAAAATAATGATTAGGATGCCTAAGTCCATACCTTATTTATTGCTCTTGTTGTCAAATTTTTTCTGAAATCGTTTTCTGAAGAAAAACATAAATATAGATATAGCGGCAAAAAAGAAAGAAATATAAGATCTGTTGGTACCATCATTCCAACTATCAATTCCATCATAAACAAAAAGCACGGCAAAAAAGAGGTATACGTACTGAAAAAATTGAAGTAACTTCATATTGAATATAAATATTTACCACAAAGATAAAGATGTTTTATGAAACTCGTTTAACTATTAGTCTTTTAAAAGCATATCTCCACTTCCTTCAAGGATGGTATAATTTTTAAATTTTGTATCAGAATCAAAAATATTTCCTCGGCCGTTATTAGAAGTAGCAGACTTTAGTCTCACTTGTTGATTAGTAAACAACCATTCTTGTTTTTGATCATAGTATAATTGATCTGCAAAAAGACTGTCATTTTGAGGCGTTATAAGAATCACATTGCCTTGTAAATCTATTAAATCAGTTTTATTGTAAACAATTGCGTAATCTGCTAAAATGACATTTTTATCTCCATTCTCATCATAAAGCGATAGATTCACACCATCTGGAAATTCTGAAAAGGAAAAGCCTCTATTAGAGTAATCTAACATTTTAGGACTTTTAAGATTTGCAATAACCTTTCCTATAGTGTCATCTACTTCAGTATACCTTAAATCGATATTTTTGGCCTCGCCAATAGGCTGATTTTGTAATATACCTATTTGCTGAATGTCTTTAAAATTATTTTTACATGAAAAAAACATAGTCACAACAATTGTTGTGACTATGTATAAATTTATATGTAAAGACTTTGTTTTCATTTATAAGCTTGGAACTTTTACACTTCCTCCAATCCAACAACCAATAGTAATTGTTGTTCCTGCATTTCCTTCTTGAAAAATCTCAGATTTTGTTGGTGCATTTGCGTTGTAAGAATTAGCTGCTTGTTGTGCAGCCGATTTCATACTAGCATCTACTCTTCCTGCTTTTAAAGCTTCTTCAGCAGCATACCAAAACACAGCTCTTTTATTAAAGTTAGTATCTCCACAATTGTTTGCACTCTTAGCATACATAGCTGCTATTTGTAAATGAGGTGTTCCATCTGATGGGTTCAACTTTAATGCTTCTCTATAGTAAGTTCTTGCAGTACTATAGCTTCCACGTTGTTTATAACCATTGGCAATTTTTTTAGCTAAACGACCTTTTTTAAATACATCTTTTTCTAATTCATAAGCTTGTTTGATATAATCATCTCCTTCTTTATTTTTACCTTGCTTATATAAGATTGTTGCTACAAAATATTTTGTATCTGCAGAAGGTGCAGTTGCATCATATGCTTTTACTAATTCAATATATAAAGGATCATCAGTACATTCTTTATTATACATTCTGCTTACGGCTCTTTTCAACCAAACAGCATCATTTTTATAGGTTGGAAAATCTTTCTCATATAGTGGAATTAAATTTTCGCAATTTGCTAGCTGACCTAAGTAAGTATCTAAACTTCCTGATATTTTATCATTAGCTTCTAATGATTTTTGATAAAACGGTTTGTATTTACCTTCATTTTTAGTTAATGTTTGTCCAGACTCTTCCTTTTCAATAAGTTTATTCAACTTAATGGTATAATTTGCATTAATAATTTCTAATTGCTCAGACACATCATCATACTTATTAAATACATCTTGTATAGGAGCTTGTCCAGCTTTATTTAAATCTACAATTTTTGTAAAGTAAACATATAAACCTTTAGCACTTGTAAAGTTTTTTAAATCTTGTTTGTATGCTTTATCAAAAGCATCATAAACTTGTTTATCTGTAAGTCCCATTTCTTTTTGGTTATCGTACATTAACAACCCAATATCTGAAAGCACTTCTCCTAAATCATATTTACTTGGATAGTATTCTAAACCTTTATTCCAAACGAGTATAAGATCATTAATATAATCTAACTTTTCTTGACCAGTAGAGTTTTTGATTTTATGTTTAAGGATTTTTTCACCATAAGCATAAATAGCATAACTAAACTTTGGGCATTTGTTTCTCACCTTCATCCAAGGCTCGTAAGCTTCATCATATTTTTTACTCTTAACGTTATCACTCATTATCGTTAAGTTAAGCATACACTCTTCATCTTGTTGAGCAAACCCAAAGTTTGTCGATAAGAACAAAACAGTTAATACTAAAATAATTCTCGTTTTCATTATAATAATTTTACGTTAGTTATATTTTCTTTTTTCAAACCATATATCGTTTAACGACATACTTAAGTGGAAATTCATAAAATTCTCTTGAATTAAATTTTGGTTTGTTGTACCTCGCTTTCCAAATTCAAATCCAATATTCGCATTTGAAAACCATTTCCCAACTGGTAGTCCTACTCCAAAAGATATGCCAAACTCATTTATTTTTTCATCATTAATTTCTAGACCAGTATTTTCAAAATGAAGTCCAGCCCTGTAAGTAGCTCTTTTCCAGTATTTAGAAAAAGAATCATATTCTGGCACAAAAAACCCTCCAATAGATACATTAGATGCATTTACAAAATTTGAATTATCGATAGTTACTATTGGATTTGAAAAATTACTTGTACCTACATGTGTATATTCAGCTCCTAAAAACCATTTTCTAGGCGCACCAATTCCTGCTCCAAAAGACAATCTAGATGGCAATGTTAAATTAGTTACATCTAAGCCTAAAGTCTTTAATTCTACATCAATTGAATTCACTAAAAGTTCTTGATCATTTTGTAGATTCACAATAACTGTAGAAAATGTTCGCACATTTCTTGATGTTATATCGCTTTTAGGTGAATAAGTTAATCCTGATTGCAATTCAAGTTTATCACTTATCATAGTCTTGTAAGTTAAACCAATATTAACATTTAAACCACTAAGGTCAGATCTATTTTCTTCTCTTGATTGATATTGTACAAGAGTATCATCTCCATCATATAAAAACTCTGTGGCCGTATTTTGAATATTACCAAAATTATAATTCACATCAATTCCTATACTTAGTTTATCTGTGATTCGATACCCTAAACCAACAAAAGCTTTATTTAACCCTCCTTCGCCATTATACCTATTTAAAACTTGATTATTGTTGTTTATATCTTCTAATTTATAGCCAACAGAGGTGTAAGGCAATAGCCCTAAACCAAATCCCAGTTTGCGTCCTAATGGCATTGACATTGCCATATAATCTACAGTGGTAGCAACTGTTCTTTCACTTCCAGAATCTGCTTTTAACTTCGTAGAAACATGACTTGCTGCAATTGAAAATTTAACTGGGCGATTTTCGCTGTTTAAAGCTTTCAAATCAGGACCAACATAACCAGCTGGATTTCTAAGGTTAATATGAATACTATCTGTGTAGATACTCAACCCTCCCATACTTCTGTTTTCAACTGTACCTTTAAACTTCAAAGAACCTATTCCATAAAAAGAATATGGTGAAGCTGTACCTTCTTGAGCATTGATTTGTAATGCAAAAAGAGCAACTAAAACTACTACAAGTTTTTTTATCATTATTGTGAATTATATTCTAAAATAAAATTCAAACCTTCTAAAAGAAAATTTGAATTCGCAAATATGCCATTTTTTAATTGTTTTGACAAGAAATTGGCATCACCTCCTGTTAAAATAACTGTTAAATCCGAATATTTTTCTTTATACTCATAGATAATACCATCTATTTCTTTCAAAACGCCAAATACAACTCCAGAATGAATTGAACTATCTGTTGTATTTCCTATTAAAGAATCAGGAAGCTTAGAGTCTAGTAACGGAAGATTTGCAGTTAAATTATGTAAGCTATGATACCTTAATCTGATTCCTGGAGAAATTGCTCCACCTAAATATTCGTTTTCAGTATTTATAAAATCATAAGTAATGCATGTTCCTGCATCAATAATTAGAACATTCGCATTAGAATATTGTTCAACAGATGCGCTAACTAAAGCCATTCGATCAACTCCGAGCGTTTTAGGTGTTTCGTATAAATTTCTAAAAGGCTGCTTGGTTTCAGAACTTAATATTAACAAATCAATTTCTGATTCTACAATTTGAACATCTTTATCATTTAATTTACCTACAGAAGATATGATACCTTTAGAGATAATAGGATATTTATTAAGTACTTGCTTGACTTCATTTAAAAATCCTTCATGCTGAACTGTTAATTTTTCGAACAGTACATTTTCATGAAACACAGCGAGTTTCACAAAGGTATTCCCTACATCAATAATTAAATTCATAGTAAATCAATAAGATGTAAACATACAAAATGCCTAAAACACTAAAAATCGGTTTAACCAAAAAATAACATATTAATTTGCTGTTTCTATTGGTCATAGCCTCAATAAAAAATAAAGTCGATAAATTTTTATTGTTTCTTTTTGTGAATATTAAAAATGCGACTATATTTGCACTCGCATTTTTATGCAACTGGTGCCTTAGCTCAGTTGGTAGAGCAAAGGACTGAAAATCCTTGTGTCCCTGGTTCGATTCCTGGAGGCACCACCACCAAAACCTGTAACAATCTCAATATAAGAAAGTTGCAGGTTTTTTGGTTTTAATACTTCATCTTAAAACTTTTTACTAAAGCCTTATACAATTCAGGGTGCGCCTTTTTTAATCGTTCTGGACTTTCAAAAAAATATTCTGAAGCCACTGCAAAAAATTCTGCCTGATTCGTTGCACCATAAGCTCTTAGTTTTGATTTATTCTGATTAATATTTCCCATTTCCTCATGAATCAATTTTAACCAAGGAATTACATGCGGATGCTGTAATAAAATTTGAGGAATCCCATCGACTTGATCATCCATTTTATCAATAAGATGCACAAACTCATGTATGGCAGTATTTCTTCCATCATTATCATTTTTAAATCCATGATGCAGCGCTTTTCTTGATAAAATCATTTTACCTTCTAAGCGACCTGTACCAACAACACCTGCGATTCGTTTAGATTTACTTTTATCTGAAAACTGAAAATCTTCATTAAAATTATCTGGATATAATATTACTCCACTTAGTGTTGTATAATGCCAATCTTTAAATGCAAAAACTGGAATTACTCCACTTGAAGCAATCAATAGTGTGTCAAGTTCTGTTATCTCTAAATTTACACTATCAATATAAACCTCACTTAAAAACTGCATCATTCTATTCTGAAATCTAAGTTGCTCTTCAGCACTTAAAAGCCTATAAAATTCAACTTCTTTTAATAGCATATTATGCCAATGTTTAGGAAATGGCTTCGCTTTCTTTTTACGTGTTCTATAAAACGCATAACTAGTAAAAACTAATAAAGCCATAAAAATCAAAAAATAGATACTCATTGTTGTTTGGTTCAGTAAACCTTCCGAAGCTAAGCATTTTTTAAAATAAATACATTCATTTTACCACAACTCTTAAAATGATTTGTATTTTTCGGTAAAATATTATTTTATAATGTGCAAAGATAAATTTATGCAAGAAGCTGTAAATGCAGCTCTCAAAGGAATGAATAACAACGAAGGCGGACCATTTGGCTGCGTCATTGTTAAAGACGGAAAAATCGTCGGACGAGGAAACAATAAAGTAACATCAACTAACGACCCAACGGCTCATGCAGAAGTCACAGCCATTAGAGACGCCTGTAAAAACCTGGATTCGTTTCAATTAGATGGTTGCGAAATTTACACCTCTTGCGAACCCTGTCCTATGTGCTTAGGCGCTATTTATTGGGCGAGACCAGACAAAGTATATTACGGAAGCAATCAAGTAGATGCTGCAAATATTGGCTTTGATGACGAATTTATTTACAAAGAAATTCCATTACCTTATGCCGAGAGAAGCATTCCGTTTGAACAATTAGCTCGTGATATTGCTTTAAAACCATTTCAAGAATGGACTAAAAAAGAAGATAAAACTGAATATTAGTTAATGATTACTTTCATCCTAAATAATAAAACCATAAAAACGTCTGAACATTCTGGAATGACATTACTAGATTTTGTTCGATACGAACAGCGTCTTACAGGTACAAAAATTGGATGTCGTGAAGGTGATTGTGGTGCTTGTACTGTTTTAGTTGGAAGTTTAAAAAACAATGTGATTGAATACCAAAGTATCACCTCTTGTATTTCGCCTTTAGGAAATGCACATGGCAAGCATATTGTTACTGTTGAAGGTACAAATTTAAAGCACAAATTAACCACTGCTCAAGAAGCCATGAAAGCAAATTACGCCACACAATGCGGATTTTGCACACCTGGATTCGTGGTTGCTTTAACAGGTTTTGCCTTATCAAATTCTGATAAAAATCACAACAATGCACTTAATGCTATTAGCGGAAATATCTGTAGATGCACAGGATATAAAGCCATAGAAAAAGCTGCTCATCAAGTTGTTAAAAAGTTGGAAAACCAAGAAAAAAACTCCTTGAATTGGCTAATTAAAAATGATTTTGTTCCTGAGTATTTCGAAAGTATACCTCAACGCTTAAAAGACATTGAAGCCAAAGATTTAAATCAACCCAAAGGAAAATATGTTTCTGGTGGAACAGATTTATACGTGCAACAAGCCGATCATTTAGCAGATAACGATGTACATCTTATTGCCGAAAAAGACTATTTAAAAGGCATCAAAATTGAAAACGGAATCTGTACAATTGGTACAAATTCTACCGTTTCAGAGTTATGGAATCACACTGAAGTCAACTCCCATTTTCCTAATCTCAAAAAGTACCTTAAACTCGTGTCATCTGAACAAATTAGGAATATGGCTTCTTTTGGTGGTAATTTGGTAAATGCTTCGCCAATTGGAGATATGACCATTTTCTTTTTAGCGCTTAATAGCGATATTACCATTGCTAATGAAAACGGAACAGAACGAATTCTACCATTGAAAAACTTCTATCAAGGCTATAAAACTTACGATTTAAAAGAAGGTGAGCTTTTAAAATCTATTAGCTTTAAATTACCAACTCATCAGTCGTTTTTCAATTTTGAAAAAGTCTGTAAACGCACACATTTAGATATTGCAAGTGTCAATTCTGCCATACATCTTTCAGTAGAAAACAGCATGATTACTGAAGCAAATGTATCTATTGGTGGTGTTGCTGCTATCCCAAAATATGTACATAACACTTCAGAATTTTTAATAGGAAAACCATTAAATTCGGAAACAATACTTAAAGCTAATGAGGTCCTTCAAAGCGAAATTTCTCCAATTAGCGATGTTCGTGGCACGAGCGATTATAAACGTCTTTTAGGACAACAATTATTCTTCACTCATTTCATAGAATTATTTCCGAAGCAATTCACTTTAAACGATTTTGTTCAACATGCATAAGCTCAAATCAAATACTACATTAGACTCTAAGTTAGATGCGGTTTCTATCTCGTTAAAACAAAGTATCAAAAATTTAGATTCATACACACATGTTCGTGGTGAATCTTTGTATGTAGATGATGTAAACATTAGACAAGGCACATTTCACGCAGTCGTTTTTGATTCTCCAAAAGCACACGGAAAAATAAAACATATTGATTATTCTAAAGCGGAAGCCTTAGAAGGTGTTGAACGTATTTTTACATACAAAGATGTTCCTGGTAAAAATCAAATTGGAGGCATCATTCCAGACGAACCTTTATTTGCCGAAGACGAGGCCCATTTTTGGGGAATGCCAATTGCTTTAATTGTTGCTGAATCTGAATTTATTGCTAGAAAAGCAAGAGGTTTAATCGACATTGAAATCGAAGAACTTCCTGTAATCACAACTGCAAAACAAGCTAAAGCCAAAGGTAGTTTCATCAATGCACCACGTTCTTTTAATCTTGGTGATACTGAAAAAGCATTTAAAGAATGTGACTATATATTTGAAGGCGAAACTTTTTCCAACGGACAAGAGCATTTATACATCGAAACACAAGGTGCTTATGCCGAACCTTTAGAAAATGGAAACATAAAAATCACCTCATCAACACAAGGACCAACTGCTGTTCAAAAAACTGTGGCTCAAGTTTTAGGTGTTGCTATGCATAAAATTGAAATAGATGTCACGCGTCTTGGTGGTGGATTTGGAGGTAAAGAAGACCAAGCCACGCCTTGGGCAGTTATGGCTGCTTTAGCAACTCATCATTTAAACCAGTCTGTAAAATTGATTCTCAATCGTCATGACGATTTACGAATGACAGGCAAACGTCATCCTTATGAAAGCACTTATAAAATCGGACTTTCAAAAGACTTGAAAATTTTAGCCTATGAAGTAGAGTTTCTTCAAAATTCTGGTGCTGCTGCCGATTTATCGCCTGCTATTGCAGAGCGAACCTTATTTCATGCAACAAACAGTTATTTTGTTCCGAATGTAGAAACTACAGTTATTAGCTGTAAAACGCATCTGCCTCCAAATACAGCTTTTCGAGGTTTTGGTGGACCACAAGGTATGTTTGTTATTGAATCTGCTATTGCCAAAGCAGCTCATGAAATTGGTGTTTCGCCAAGACAAATTCAAGAAGCTAATTTACTTGATGAAAATGACACCTTTTCTTATGGTCAAATTGCTAAACAAGTAGAAGCCAAAAACACATGGAATTCTGCTAAAACAATATTTAATATTGAAGCTCTAGAACAAGAGGTTGAAAATTTCAATAAAAACAATACAAACTTCAAAAAAGGACTGGCACTTATGCCAATTACTTTTGGCATTTCATTTACCAACACACCAATGAATCATGCTCGCGCTTTGGTTCATATTTATCTTGACGGAAGTGTTGGCATTAGCACAGCTGCTGTTGAAATGGGGCAAGGTGTAAATACTAAAATGATGCAAATTGCAGCACAAGTGTTTTCAATTCCTATTGAAAACATTAAGATTGAAACCACTAATACAACTCGTGTTGCTAATACGTCTCCTTCTGCTGCGAGTTCTACTGCAGATTTAAATGGAAAAGCAACCTTAAAAGCTTGTAATGCATTACTTGGTCGTGTAAAAACTGTTGCTTCTGAAGATTTAAATGTTTCAGAAGAACACATTACTTTAAAGGATGAATTCGTTTATGTAAATGGAAAAAAATCTGAGTTAACTTGGACAGACCTCATCAGTAAAACCATGTTAAAACGTGTTGCTTTAACTGAAAACGCACACTACGCTACACCAGAAATTCACTTCGATAAAACCAAAGAAAAAGGACATCCTTTTGCTTATCATGTTTACGGAACAGCGATTACAACTACAACCATAGATTGCACTCGTGGCACTTACGAATTTGATAGTGTGAAAATTGTTCATGATTACGGAAAAAGCATGAGTGAAGGCATTGATTTAGGTCAGGTTGAAGGCGCTTTAATTCAAGGCATTGGCTGGATGACCTTGGAAGAAATTGCTTATAATGAAGACGGAAGATTGCTTTCAAATGCTTTATCAACCTATAAAGTTCCTGATATATTTTCAGTACCAAAAAATGTGGAAGTCATTCCTGTAGAAACGAAAGGCCATGACTTAGCCATTTTAAAATCTAAAGCTGTTGGAGAACCTCCTTTAATGTATGGCATTGGTGCTTATTTTGCGCTTCAAAATGCTATAAAAGCGTTTAATCCAAACTACGATTTAAAATTTCATGCTCCAATGACTCCTGAAAAAGTTTTAATGAGCCTTTATCAAAACTAACGACTTATCGCACTGCATTATAAAAAACAAAACATCCTTAAAGGTGCACTTATTTACAGTGCTGGCGACTCTATTGCTGCAATTTTACTTGATGAATTCTCCATATATCGTTTATTAGGAATGATGCTTGTCGGCGCCACATTTTATGCCTTTGAAATCCCGAATTACTTTGATTGGATTGTTAAGAAGACACAGTTTTTAAATGGCATTAAGGCTACATTAAGCAAAACGCTTTTGGCTATTCTGTATTTTAATCCGTTGTGGATTACTAGACATTTGTTGTTTATTAAATTATTTTCTGGTCAGTTTGAAGCTATAGGCTTCAATCTTTTAGAGATTGCGTTTTGGTCGTTTTTGGTAAATATTCCTATTTCTTTTGTCGCTAATTATATCATTCAAAATCGATTTAAACTCAAATGGCGTTTTCTAGGAAGTGCTGTTTTTTCAGCAATTATGGCAATTTATTACGCTTTAAGTGAAACTATTTTTAGCTGATACATTATTACAGAAAGACAAAATTGTCATTACGCTTTAAAGTGAATACAATTAGAGATGCTATTGGCCATAAAATGTTTGAAACGCATATAGCCTTTTAAGTGTTTGGTTTCATTCCAAGTAAAAGCAATAATCTGTCTGAAATACGGAAACAAATCCATAGCATTCGAAATATCTTCCTTGTATTGCGATTCTTTTTTTCTGAGGTATTTCTGAACTACTTTCAATAAAAAAGGACCAATAACAAGATACCAAAGCATTAATATCAAGAAACTACGAAGCATAATATAAACGCCTTCTTTCCAACCAAATAATTCGCCTCCAAAAAATGTAAACGCTAAAACAATAAGTATAACTGTAAACAACCAAACCCAAATTACTTTACTTTTAAACGGTTTCTTTGATTTGCTTTTTTCTGTACTTAAATCATCAGGCTCTAAATAAAAATCCTTTTGTTTTTTGTTTGATATAATCTTAATCATGTCTTTAATAAAAAAACCTGCAAGAATTCCACAAATGCCATAAACCACAAGATACGTTGTAACTAAAACTGAAGTTGTAGACGTTTCAGAAACAAAATCTAATTTCTTTTGAACTGAAACACCATAAATATTAATGGCTTGCCAAAATCCAGTACCATAAACAATGGTAAGTATCAATAATTTCTGAAGTGCAGACTCTAAAAACGTTACCATTCCTAAAACCATCAATGAAGCGCCTTTCCATGAAAAATTAGTGAGCAATAAGGCTCCCAAAAGCGCCTGAAAACTCACAGCAACATAAGCTCCAAATGGTGAATATGGACTAACAGCCATTTTTATAATCAAAACAATTAGTAGAGCTTTTAAAATGGCTTTCCATTTATGTTCTGCATAATAAGCAATTAAACTAATGAGTAAAATCGAAATTCCGCCAACAATAATCCCTGTAAAAGGTGTACTAAATACATGTAAAAAACCGCCAAGACCAGACTCGTTTAAAGCCCAAAGTGCAGTTAATTTATCAATAATAGATTTTTTATTTTTCATTCTTATAATGCACTTGTAGTAATTGTGCAACAACACTAATCGCAATTTCTTTAGGTGTATCGCCTCCAAGATCTAATCCAATAGGGCAAACCACATTACTCATACCTTCAGGAATATTCATCTCTTTAATAAGCATGTTATTAAAACGAACTTTCTTTGTTTTACTTCCAATTAATCCTAAGAACTTCGTTTCGTTTTGCAACGCCATGGCAACAATCTCAAAATCGATAGAATGATCGTGAGTTAAAACTAAAACATAACAGTTTTTTCCCCATCTTACAACATCTCTAAAAGTCTTAAAATCGTCTATATTAACTTGACAACAAGCAATGCTATCATCTAAATCAAAATCTTTAAACCAATCTTTTCGTGAATCGATAAGACTAGCTTTAAAAGGTGTGTCGACTAATATTTTGGCTATTTCGCATCCAATATGTCCTGCTCCAAATAAAAATAATTCTGGTGATTGATTCATAGGTTCTATTATAAATTCAACTTTTCCGCCACAACATTGTTCAAACTCTGGACCTAAAGTATAGCTTGATTCTATAATTTTATTTTCACGAAGCGCATTCATGGCTTCTTCAGTTGCTAGAAATTCTAATTTCCCTCCTCCTATGGTTCCATGAAGCTTTTTATCATTTGTAATAATCATTCGCGAACCTACAACACATGGTGCTGAACCTAAGCATTTTGTAACAGTAACTAAAGCAACAGGCTGATGCTTTTTTTTAAATTCTGATAATAATTCGATCCAATTTTTCATTCGTCGTAAAAAGAGAATTTAAAAATAAGACTTTTTAACATAAGACAAGTTCAATTATTAAAACTAGTATAAAAGCAATTGATTGAATTAAACTTTTAAAATTTTCTGTAATCTTTAATATTTAACTTCGACTTAATGCATTATATTGATTTTTCTTAATTAAAAAACCAATTTTATGTCTAAACCATATTACGACGCTGCCGATTTACGCAAGTTTGGAAAAATCACTGAATGGAGTGAAGAACTAGGAAATAAATTCTTTGATTACTACGGAAAAGTATTTGAAGAAGGTGCTTTAACTGCACGTGAAAAATCACTAATTGCCTTAGCAGTAGCACACACCGAACAATGTCCATATTGTATTGATGCCTATACAAAAGACACATTACAACGTGGTGTTACTAAAGAAGAAATGATGGAAGCAATACACGTTGGTGCAGCCATAAAAAGTGGAGCCACTTTAGTGCATGGTGTGCAAATGATGAATAAAGTAAACAAATTAGATGGATAAATATCTGGTCGAGCACAGTCGAGACCTAAAACCTCTAGACTGCGCTCGAGGAGACAATTTTAAAATAATATATGGCAACAAAATCCCTACAAAAACTAGGAAGCGATTTAGCTCAAAGTAATAGACAACTAGAAATACTCTCAAATGGAATCTTTAAAAGTGGTGAATTACCAACATTTAAAAACAAAATATCTGAAACGAGTCAATTTCCTTTAAAAGCTAAAAAACTTGAAATCTTACAAATTAATGTAGGTTATATGTGCAACCAAGTTTGTGACCATTGCCATGTAGATGCTGGTCCAGACCGAAAAGAGATTATGACCAGAGACACCATGAAACAATGTCTTGAGGTTATAAAAAATTCTAGTGCACATACTTTAGATTTAACAGGAGGAGCTCCTGAAATGAATCCAGATTTTAGATGGTTTGTTGAAGAAGCTGCTAAGGTTGGGATTAAAGATTTTATTGTTCGTTCTAACTTAACCATAATTAGAGCCAACAAAAAATATTACGATTTACCTGAATTTTTTAAAAAACACAATGTTCATGTAGTGAGCTCAATGCCACATTGGACACGAGGAAAAACAGACAAACAGCGTGGTGATGGTGTTTTTGATAAATCAATTAAAGCTTTACAAGAACTTAATGCCATTGGCTACGGAATGCCAGATAGTGATTTGAGATTAGACTTAGTTTATAATCCTTCAGGAGCATTTTTACCAGGAGATCAAATGTCTATGGAAAAAGATTTCAAAAAGGCATTATTAGAAGACTTCGGAATTCAATTTCACAATCTTTTTGCTATCACTAATTTACCAATCGCTCGATTTTTAGATTACTTAATAGCTTCAGAAAACTATGAAGATTATATGTATCAACTCGTTGAAGCCTATAATCCTGCTGCTGTTGCAAATGTGATGTGCACCAATACACTTTCAGTGAGTTGGGATGGCTATTTATTTGATTGCGATTTTAATCAAATGTTAGAATTGCCTGTAAATAGCAAAGCAAAGCATATTTCAGAATTTAATGAAGACTTATTAGAAGGGCGAAACATTGTTATTTCACAACATTGCTATGGCTGTACAGCTGGTGCAGGAAGCAGTTGTCAAGGAAATGTAACTTAATAACTGGATGAACATCATCAATTACCAATGGGCATTAATCGTTATATCTAGTTTAATTCTCTTTTTCTTATCGCCTTTAGCTAGAACTTCAGACCAATTTTTTAAAGCTATTAGCCATAAGAAAAAACCAAGCACATTAGTGTTAACTGGTAGCTTAATTATTTCTTGGATTTTCGCAAAGAGCATTACCAATGCAGCTAATCTAGGATTAGATTTTGGTATGGTTGGAGGTGTTGCTTATGCTGGTTATTATTTATCTTTTGCTGTTGCAGGTTTACTTATTTATAAAATGCGAACTATTGGAGGATTTGAAAGTATCCATCAATTTTTAATCACCAGGTTTGGCAAAGGCGCCATGGTTTTGTTCTCTGTTTTAATTGCGATTCGTTTGTTTAATGAAGTTTGGAGCAACACCATGGTTATTGGTAGCTATTTTGGCGAAATGGGTAGCTCTAACTATTATTGGGCCATTATTATTTTTACAGTATTGACTTTGGCTTATGCGATAAAAGGAGGTTTGAGTAGCTCTATTTTTACAGATGTGATCCAGATGGTATTATTCAGCATTTTACTGTTGGTTATTCTCTGGAATATATTCTCCATTGAAACCTTTAACGTCACGGATGTTGTTACTTCCGGAACATGGAGTTTTGAATTGGGTTTAAATCTATTTTTTGCTGCCATTATCCAGTCATTTAGTTATCCGTTTCACGATCCTGTTTTAACAGATCGAGCTTTTATCAGTTCTCCAAAAGTCACACGAAAAAGCTTTTTATGGGCTAGTTTACTAGGTGCTATTTGTATCATGTTATTTAGTATAGTTGGTGTCTATGCACAAACACAAGGTTTTAAAGGTCAAGCAGCTGTAGAGGTTGGTAAAGCCTTTGGCATTATTATTTTATTAGTCATTAATTTTATAATGATTACCTCAGCCGCATCAACTCTCGATTCTACATTTTCATCTTTTTCAAAATTACTTGCTATTGATTTAGGCATGGTTAAAGATTTAACTTTCGGAAGAGCATCAATGATTGCCATTGCGATCTTAGGAACTTTACCTATTTTTCTAAATGCTGAAATATTATCTGCCACAACCATATCTGGAACCATGGTCATTGGTTTAACTCCTTTATTTTTGTTTTGGAATATTAAAGTCCCAAAAATCAGTTTCTATTTGAGTGTAATTACAGGATTATTATTTGGTTTTATACTGATATTTAATGCATTTCCTGAAGCATTAATTTTCACAAAAGGAAAGTATGCCGATTTACTTTGGGTTAATATTTGGGGGATTTTAAGTTGTAATATTTTATATTTCATTCCGAAATGGATAAAACGATAATTGACATAGGAAAACTATCTGGCAAAGTACTGCTCTTTGGTGGTATTTACAGTAATCTTCAAGCGCTTGAAGCCTTAATTGCTGTTGCAAAAGCTGAAGGCATTCCTCCTGAAAATTGTATTTGTACTGGTGATATTATTGGCTATTGTGCACAACCTGAAGAGACGATTCAAACCTTTAAAAACTGGAAAACAAAAAGCATTGTTGGCAATGTAGAAATACAATTGCGCGATAATGAAGACGATTGTGGTTGCGATTTTAGAGAAGGCTCTCGATGTGATGGGTTTTCCCAACAATGGTATCCTTATGCTAAAAGTAAATTGTCTAAAAATTCGTTAGATTATCTTCATACGCTTCCAGATCATATTAAGTTTGCCCTAGGCAATCAAAAAGTATCTGTTGTACATGGTTCGTATTTTAATGTTTCAGAATTCATATTTAAATCTACAGCTTGGAATCATAAACTTCCAAATTTTGAAGCTACTCAAAGTGATGTTATCATAGCTGGTCATTGTGGCTTACCTTTCATTGATAAAAACAACAATAAAACTTGGATAAATCCTGGTGTGATTGGAATGCCTGCCAACGATGGAAATCCGAATGTTTGGTTTGCTATTTTAGACGACTCCGAACAACCTTTTCGTGTCGATTTTCGTAAATTAGAGTACAACCATACACTTACACATAAATTAATGCTAAACGGATTGCTCCCAGAATCGTATGCAAAAACTATTATTTCTGGGATTTGGGATAACATGGAAATTTTACCAGAAGCTGAAAAACTACAACAAGGAAAATCTATAAAATTGTAAGGCTAATCATGTTTTAACTACTAAATGCAAATGAGAAATCTATTTATAATATCTTTTTTATTCTTAAGTTTTTCTTTAAACAGTCAAGAAACACTTAAAGAACTGCTCAATAAGTACAATAAAGAAAGTGTTCCTTATATTTCTGTACAAGAATTAGCAATGCCAAAAACAGAGGCTATAATTTTAGATGCTCGTGAATTAAATGAATACAAAGTGAGTCACATTAACAATGCATTACATGTTGGCTACGATAATTTTAATTTAAATACAGTTTTAGAACAAATACCAGACACCTCAAAAACCATTGTAGTGTATTGCTCTGTTGGCATCCGTTCAGAAAACATAGCTCATAAGCTTAAAAAAGCAGGTTACTCTAATGTTCTTAATTTATATGGTGGCATTTTTGAATGGAAAAACAACAATTTCCTTGTATATGATATTAACGGAAACAAAACTGAAGACATTCATGTGTTTTCAAAAGCCTGGAGCAAATGGCTTAAAAAAGGTAACAAAATATATTAATTTTAATCTCTAATTGAAACACGTCCATTCTTACTAAAACAATTTATTAAATGGGATTATTAAGTTCAAAAGACACTAATTCTGACTATGATTTAGTCACAGATTTTCATTTTCCAACATCAAAGCATGCGCTTATCATTTTTACTCGAAATCCAGAATTAGGAAAATGCAAAACACGATTAGCTAAAACTCTTGGTGATAAAGCTGCTTTAAACATTTACAAACACCTTTTACAGCATACTGCTAAAATTTCAGAACAGATAACAGCAGATCGTTTCGTGTTTTATTCTGAAGAAATTTATACAAATGACTTATGGAATTCAATTAATTTCAGAAAAAAACTCCAAAATGGTTCAGATTTAGGAGAAAGAATGCACAATGCTTTTTCTGAACTATTTAATTCTGGTTACGAGAAAATCATCATTATTGGTAGCGATTTGTTAGACTTGACTCCTTTTCATATTGAGGAAGCATTCAAAACATTAGATACAAATGATGTTACAATAGGACCTGCAAAAGATGGTGGTTACTATTTATTAGGTTCAAAAGAAATGCATCCATCTATTTTTCAACATAAAACTTGGGGAACTTCTAGTGTTCTAAAAGACACCTTAACCGATTTACAAAATCAAAAGGTTTATCTGTTAGAAGAATTAAACGATATCGATACCTTTGAAGACATGAAACATTATAAAGAACTAGAAAAATTTTACTAAACATGATTAAATTCATAACAGAAACTGCAGATTATTTAACTGCTAAAGGCTTTGAAAACCCAGAAATAGGAATCATTTTAGGAACAGGCTTAGGTCAGCTCACCAATGAAATTGAAGTCATTAGCGAAGTAAGTTATAATCACATTCCAAATTTCCCAACAGCAACTGTCGAGTTTCATAAAGGAAAACTTATTTATGGGATTCTAGAAGAAAAAAAGGTTGTTGTTATGCAAGGTCGTTTTCATGTTTACGAAGGTTATTCGTTACAAGACGTTACGTTTCCTGTTAGAATTATGGAAAAACTAGGCATCAAAACCTTATTAGTTTCAAATGCAGCTGGAGCAATTAACCTCAACTATAAAAAAGGAGAATTAATGCTGATTGATGACCACATCAATTTACAAGGCAGTTCGCCATTAGCATTTAAAGGTGTTGAAGAATTAGGAGAACGCTTCACTGATATGAGTGCACCTTATAATTTAGAAATCAATGCCAAGTTTAAAAGTATTGCTAAAACACATAACATCAAATTACATGAAGGTGTTTATGTAAGTGTTGTTGGACCTCAATTGGAAACAAGAGCAGAATATAGAATGTTGAAAATTATAGGTGCTGATGCTGTTGGCATGAGTACAGTACCAGAAATTATTGTTGCTAACCATTTAAACATGAAAGCAGTAGCAATATCAGTATTAACAGACGAATGTGATCCTGATAACCTTAAATCTGTAGATATTGCAGAAATAATTGCAACAGCAGGAATAGCCGAACCAAATATGATTACCCTTTTTAAAGAATTGATAAAAGAATTATAAGCTATGAGTTACTTAAACGCTACTAACGATTTATATAAAGAAGCAGCATTAGCACCTGATGTTGGACTTTGCTGCACTACAAATCCTATTTGGGAATTACCAGGATTGAAAATCCCTAGAATCATGCAAGAAATGAATTACGGTTGCGGAAGCACTGTCCATGCTCGTGATTTAACAAACAATCCAAAAATGCTTTATGTTGGTGTTGGAGGCGGAATGGAATTATTACAATTTTCATATTTCAATCGCCAAAAAGGTGGTGTTATTGGTGTTGATGTGGTTGATGAAATGTTGGAAGCATCTCGTAAAAACTTCATCGAAGCAGAAGCTCAAAATGATTGGTTTAAATCTGAATTTGTTGAGCTTAAAAAAGGAGACGCAATGAACCTGCCTGTTGAAGACAACAGTATTGATGTCGCTGCTCAAAACTGCTTGTTTAATATATTTAAAGCTAATGATTTAAAGAAAGCCATTGCTGAAATGTATCGCATTTTAAAACCACATGGACGTTTAGTAATGAGTGATCCTACTTGTGAGCAACCCATGAATGATGAATTGCGTAATGATGACAGATTGAGAGCTTTATGTTTAAGTGGAAGCTTACCAATTTCAGAATACGTAAAAGCATTAACTGATGCTGGCTTTGGAACCATTGAAATTAGAGCGAGAAAACCATATCGTATTTTAGATCCTAAACATTATCCAACAGACGAATTAATCTATATTGAATCTATTGAAGTTGCTGCAATTAAAGATCCAATGCCAAGTGATGGACCATGTATTTTTACTGGAAAAGCTGCAATTTATTACGGTGAAGACGATTATTTTGATGATAAAGCTGGACACGTTTTACTTAAAAATCAACCTTTAGCTATTTGTGATAAAACAGCTAGAGCATTACAAGCTTTAGGAAGAGATGATATTTTTATAAGTAAATCAACATATCATTATGATGGTGGAGGCTGTTGCTAGACGATAATGGTCATTTAATTAGATCAACCTAACGCAAACAATTTATGGAAAAATATCTTGACATCATAAAAAACTCCTATTCTGGATATTGGAATTATCTTAAACAAGAACTTCTATTTCAAAATCATTGGGACAACTATTTTTATGGATTAATTGCTATTTCTATCATTGTTTGGCTACTTGAAATCATCTTTCCATGGCGGAAAAATCAAGCCTTATTTCGTAAAGATTTTTGGCTAGACACATTCTACATGTTTTTTAATTTCTTTTTATTAAATCTTATCGTTTTTATCGCACTATCAAATACAGTAGCAGAATTATTTAACGACGCCTTAGGTTTAGTAGGATTGTCGGTTTCTAGTTTTCAGCTGTTTGATGTAGATGATTTACCAAGATGGCTTGGACTTTTTATCTTTTTTATAGTATCTGATTTTGTGCAATGGAATACGCATCGTTTATTACACCGTTTTGAATGGCTTTGGAATTTTCACAAAGTACATCATAGTGTTAAAGAAATGGGATTTGCAGCACATTTGCGTTACCATTGGATGGAACCTGTACTATATAAATCTCTATTGTATATTCCTATTGCCATCATTGGAGGATTTGACGCTCAAGATGTTGCGATTGTTTATTTCTTCAGTATTGCTATTGGCCATCTCAATCATGCTAATTTAGGTTGGGACTACGGAATTTTAAAATACATCTTCAACAATCCGAAGATGCATATCTGGCATCACGCAAAAAAATTACCAAAACATGTTAGGTTTGGAGTTAACTACGGACTAACCTTAAGTATTTGGGACTACCTTTTTAAAACCAATTATGTACCTCACAATGGACGTGACATAGAACTTGGGTTTGAAGGTGACGAACAATTCCCAAAAGATTTTATTAGTCAGGAGTTATATCCATTAAACAAAAAGTAGATGTCAATTAAACCTATTTCATTTTTAGCTTTCATTTTAATTCTTTCTTGTGGAAGCAATAAATTAATTGCTAGCACTCCATCAGTAGATAATACTATTCAGATAGAAGAAAAACACGAAAACCTCAATATTGAAGTTGACAAAACAGAAACTATAGAAAGTGTAGTAGATTCTGCACAAGGCTTTAATCATGATGTTTGGAACACCTTACTCCAAAAACACGTGTCAGATCAAGGAAACGTTAACTACAAAGGCTTTAAAGCTGATAAAACTAAATTCAATTCTTACTTAAAATTACTTTCTGAAACACCTCCTCAAGATGCTTGGAGTAAAGACGAAACACTTGCTTATTGGATGAACGTTTATAATGCATTTACAGTCAAACTCATCTTAGACAATTACCCAACAAAAAGTATTAAAGATATTGACGGTCCGTGGAATCAACGTTTCATTAAAATTGGTGCCAAATGGTATACGCTTAATGACGTCGAGCACAAAATTATCCGAAAAATGGATGAGCCACGAATTCATTTTGCATTAGTATGTGCCGCTGTTTCTTGTCCGAGATTATACAACAAAGCATTCACAGCAAAAGATCTGGAAAGTGATTTTGTTTTATTGACCAAAGAATTTCTAAATGATCCTTCAAAGAATGAGCTTAGTGAAAATGAAATTAAACTGTCTAAAATATTTAAGTGGTATGGTGGTGATTTCAAAACTAAAGACACGTCTCTCATCGATTTTTTAAATAAATACTCAGACGTTACAATTTCAGACAAAGCAAAAAAAAGCTACAAAGATTATAATTGGACTTTGAATGAATAAGGTTTCTATCATTATTCCTATTTTAAATGAAGAAAAGAATATTGGTAAACTTCTTATTCATTTAAATCAAAACTCTTCAAAATCAAATATAAGCGACATCATTTTAGTTGATGGCGGAAGCACAGACAACACAATAGAAGTCATAAATAAAGTCACCTCGAACGTAGTAGATGGTTCTCGATTAGATGTAACACTGTTACATTCTGAAAAAGGACGAGCCAAACAAATGAATCTTGGAGCAAAAAAAGCTAGAGGCAGCATTCTTTATTTCCTACATGCTGATTCTTTTCCGCCGAAACATTTTGATGAACACATCATTTCCGAAGTAAAAAAAGGCAATAAAGCAGGTTGTTTCAGAATGCAATTTGATAGTAATCATTGGTGGTTAAAACTTGCGAGTTGGCTAACTCAATTTTCATGGCGAGCTTCTAGAGGTGGAGATCAAAGCCAGTTTATTACTCGTGACCTTTTTGATGATATAGGTGGTTATGATGAAAGTTATACCATTTACGAAGACAATATATTAATCAATGAATTATTCAAAAGAAAACAATTCGTTGTGATTAATAAAAAAATCATAACTTCAGCAAGACTCTATAAAAAACATGGTGTTTGGACTTTGCAATATCACTTTTGGAGTATTTATGTTAAAAAGTGGTTTGGTGCTTCTGCGGAAGAATTATTATCTTATTACAAAAAGCACATCTGCTAGTTGGCTTTATTTCTTCCTAATTCATTTGGATACAAATCTACCAAAGCATCACTTTGAAAAACGGCTTTTGAATCGACATCTATTGCAGATAGTTTACCTGTAAAAGCAGCTCCTGTATCAACATTCCAAACATTAACAGCATTCATCGGTTTATCCTTATAGAAATTAATTGTTGGTGTATGACCAATGTAGATTTCGGAATAATGTTTTAATCGGTTTGGGTATAATTCAGAATTCTTTTTAATACTATTATCCATAGTTACTGCCATTTCCCAAAGTGTACGATCAAAATAAAAATTACGAAAGTTATATTCTTTTTCTACGCCATGCATTGAGGTAAAACCAGCATGAATAAATAACCGGTTATGATCATCAATATGATAAAGACTCATATCGTCAAAAAAGTACAAATGTTGTTTCTTTTCCTCTTCTGAAAATGCGTCATAACTTTCAACGGTTTCTTTTCCTCCGTGAGCTAACCAAACAGGTTCACCTTCACCAGTTCGCAACCAATCTTCACACCAAACATCATGATTTCCTTTAATAAAAACACAGTTGTTTGTCTTTGACAATTCTATTAAATATTGAATTACCTGAGCAGATTCGCTCCAGCCATCGACATAATCGCCTAAAAAAATGAGTTGGTCTGAAGCATTAATATTAGCTTTTTCTAATAGCTGAATTAATCCTTTTAATCCACCATGTATATCTCCAATAACAAGAATGCGCATATTATTTGTATTCAAATCTAAACTTAAACAATTTTGTATATACAAAACTATTAAATAAAAAAAGCCACCATAATTATGGTAGCTTTTTTATAGATTAAAATTTAAGTCCGTTATTTATAACTTTCTTAATTTGTACTTAAACGTTTCAGACTCAGTAACACCTTGAAATGTCTCTTCTGAAGAACCAGAAACATTCAATTTAGTTCCATTAAAAACATCAACATCTGCTACTTCTCCATCTAATAAAATTGTTCTGTTAGCATTATTCAAACTGTAAGAACCTGATTCATTAATAGTAACAACTTCCTCTGTATTTACAGGTGATTGACCAGTTACAGTTACTTTAGTTTTTCTTACATAAGACCCAGAAACAACATAAGTGCCATCTAGATTAAAAGTAAAAAAAGCATTAGTAAATGTGTTACCAGAAAAAGTTTCCTTTTCTGTTACTACAGTTGCACCATTAGTAGCTGTTACACTAGTTACAATTTCTCCTTTGTATAAAGTGATTTCATAATCTCCAGCTAAATTTGCGTTTGTAAGTTTTACTTCAACAACACCATCACTACTATCATCGCTACTACTACAAGCTGTAAATGACACTATAGTAATTGCTAGTAAAAAGAATTTTAAAATTTTCATATTCATTTTATTTAATTAAGCCACAAATATAAAAAAATGAAGCAATTGTAATACTTATTTCCACACTTAATTACTAACTGTTTTTCAATTAGTTAATTACACAAATAAACATTAAATCGCTTAAAAATATTGTCCAATTCCAAATACAAGACCTTGAGTCGAACCTTTAGTAACTCCTATTCCATAATCAATTCTAAAAATAGCATTAAAGATTTTCTTATGAATAAATCGCAATCCAAAACCTGGATATATACGCAGATTGTCAGAATCGACAAAATCACCAAAATCACCTCCAGGATTTCTCCAACTTCCAGCATCTACAAAGGCATTCCCTTGTAAAGAAAACCATCCTTTATCGTATAGTGTTTGACGATATTCTGTATTTAACACAATAGCTCCTGTTCCTCTATCAATCACATTTCCAACACCTCTAATATTTACATTATTATCTACTGCAAATGGTGCAAATGGCGTATCATTATTAGTTGCTAATCCTAAACGAAGTCTGCTTGCCCAATTACCTCTTTTACCAAAACGTTTGAAATACTGAAAATCATTCCAACCAATAACAAAACTTGGAAGTTGTTTTTCATCATTTGATGTCACATATTGAAAATTTAAGATGCTTCTAAAGCCTTCAACATATTGGTAATCATAATTGAGGTCATTATATTCATAAATTAATTTATATAACAACTTATTCACTTTCAATTCTTGAGGCACATTTGGGCTTGTTGCACCAAATTTATAAGTATAATCTTCAGTAAAATAATTAAGACCAACTTCAAAACGATTGGTGAAATTAAGTTGGAATAAACCTAAAACTTCAATAGACTCATTGTTATATTTATAATCTGCAACTCTATTATCAAAAAAAACAGGCTCTTGTGTTGTTAGATCCTGATAATTAACAGCTAATCCAAATTGCCTTGAAAACAAAAAAGGTGCTCTAAATTTTAATGCATAAGAGTTATAAATATCCTTTTGATAAAAGCCTCCAAAGATCATATTTTGACCAAAGAGATTAAATTCATACAAACCTAATCGATATGCAAATTCATCATCATTAGTGGTATACACATTTGCAGACGGAATAATTGTGAAATTTTCCTCAATATGATACACTACATTATAAGTGTTTTCTTCAGTTTTCAACACTTCATAATTCACATTCACAATTGATGGCAATCGCTTTAAAAGTTTAACATCTGCTTCAATAACAGCAGAATCTAATTTAACTCCAGGTTTAATCTTTGATAATTTCTTTACGAAAGATGATTTAAGCTTTTTGTTTCCCTGAACTTTTAAGTCAGCAACTGTATTATCTTGAGCGTTTGCTAATGCTGAAAACAGAATAAGTAAGACGAATAAATATTTCATATAGTAGTTGATATTAATTTTTGTCGCTTACATTTATATTCCTTACTACCAATAGCCTTTTTATTTCACTCAGACTTGTAATACGATTGTATTACACCTTCTACAGGCTTATTTTGAGGTGTAAACTGATTATCTTTCTCACCACCAACTTTGTCATGACTATGAAACCATTTCCAAACAAATCCACCAGCAAACCAATCTTCATTCCAGAATTCTTCAAAAAGCGCTTGTGTTGCATTAGCTTGTCCTTCAAAATTAAGAGATTCAATAGTATGATCACTTTCCCAAGGTTCTTTTCCTGTAAAATCCATACTTCTATAACCATATTCAGTAAATAAAACAGGCTTATTATGTATTTCAGATAGCGATTTTATAACAGCTTTATGTGTTTGCCAACCAACTTTACACTCTTCTAGTGTTGGTGTTTGTTTATCACTTACAGGAAAATAAGCATCTACTCCTATATAATCGAGATCACTCCAAAATGGTGTGCGTTTAAATTCGTCCCAATTGGCTGCATAAGTTAGTTTTCCTTTATATACTTTTTTAATCTCTTCAATTAAATTATGCCAATACTCTGAACGTTCTTTTACAAAATTTTCTAATTCGGTACCAATACAAAATATTTCGGTTTTTGTTTCTTGAGCTAGTTCAGCATATTCAAGAATAAATTTAGAATAAGTCTCTTCTAAAGCTTTCCAATTGTCTTCGGAAGACATTTCAATATGACCAGTAAATTCGCCATGCCAAACCCAAATTTGAGGTTTAATCATGATTTTAATATTGTTTTTTCTTAGTGTTTCAATATATTGCTTCGCTCCTGCTCTAGTTTCACCAAACCACTGTCTATCTGTATTGTGAATAATTTCAGGATGTTCTAAGCTACTCATAAAACCAAATGGCATGATTGCAGTATAATTCGCACCAACTTCAATTACAGGTTTTGTGTGATTGTCATTAATAGCATCACGAGATGCCACAAAACTTAGTCCGTTAATTTTCTCCTTTTGAACAGCGCAAGACGTTATTCCAAAAAGTAAAAAGCAGAAAGATATAATTATTCTCATACCAAAGATTTAATCTTTAAATTTAAACAAAAAGCAAATAGTCTTTAAGGTTTTAACAAAACCTTCGACAAAAGATTCAACTAATTAAAACCTATGGATAATATTGTCATAATTGGAAACGGAATTTCTGGTGTCACTTTAGCAAGACATATTAGAAAGCTATCCGATAAAAAAATCACAATCATTTCAGCAGAAACCGATTACTTCTTTTCGAGAACTGCACTCATGTACATTTATATGGGACACATGAAATTTGAGCACACACAGCCTTATGAAGATTGGTTTTGGAAAAAGAATAGAATCGAATTACTGAATGCTTATGTTGAAGCAATAGACACCGATCGTAAATCTTTAAAACTTGCGAATGGTTCTAATCTAAATTATGACAAATTAGTCATTGCTACAGGAAGTAAGCCAAACAAATTTGGATGGCCAGGACAAGATCTTAAAGGTGTTATGGGAATGTACCACAAACAAGATTTAGAGAATTTAGAAGTACATGCGCCAAACAATGAGGCTTGCAAACGCGCTGTCATTGTTGGTGGTGGACTTATTGGTATTGAACTTGCCGAAATGCTAAACTCAAGAAGTATTCCTGTAACATTTTTAGTTCGAGAATCTAGTTTCTGGAATGGTGTTTTACCTGAAGGCGAAAGCCAAATGATTAATAGACATATTAAAAATCATCATATCGATTTACGCTTATCTACAAATCTGAAAGAAATAAAATCTGATGAAAATGGACATGTAAAATCAATTATCATTGAAGAAACAGGTGAAGAAATTGCTTGTAATATTGTTGGGTTAACAGCTGGAGTTACACCAAATATTGATTTTATAAAATCTTCAAAAATAGAAACAGGAAGAGGTGTGAAAGTCAACCGTTTTCTCGAAACAAATATTCCTGATGTCTACGCCATTGGTGATTGTGCAGAACAACATGAAGCTATTGGCAACCGAAGACCTATTGAAGCCGTTTGGTACACAGGTCGTATGATGGGAGAAACTTTAGCACAAACTATTTGCGGCAATCGTATGGAATACAAACCTGGTCATTGGTTTAATTCTGCTAAGTTTCTAGATATCGAATATCAAACCTATGGTTGGGTTAATGGAGAACGTGGTCGTCCTGAGTATGAACAGCATTTTCATTGGAAACACAATGATGACACCAAATGCATTACAGTTGCTTTTAATAAAGATACCCATGAATTTTTAGGGATTAATACCTTCGGAATTAGAATGCGTCATGAAACTTTTGATACATGGCTCACAGAAAAGCGAGATGTAGATTATGTGATGAACCAATTATCTGAAGCTAATTTCGATCCTGAATTTTACAACCACTACGAAGCTGAAATCTTATCTGCTTATAACAAACAACTACAAACCATATAACGATGAGTAATAAAATAAATCATAGCATGTCTTTGGCAAAACCTGATGCTATAAGCATTACAACCAAACAAAAAGTTGCATTGGCCACAGGAATTGTTGGTTTACTAATTTTTGTATTGGCGCTTTTTAATACAAACTTTCCTAATCAAGGAGCATTTCTAACACTAGCATTAGGAATGATAAGCATTGGAATTATCATCTATTCTAGAGAAGCCTACTTAACAAAATTAGAAGGCATTAAAAATGATGGTGTTTGGTTTAAATCTATTTCATCACGTGGCGTTTGGGGATGGATTGTTGGTGTAATTCTTACCTCGTTTTATATTGTTCTTTACTTTTTTCCACAGTACTTAGGCTTAGGTGTTGATGGAGCCGCTAACACTGGATTAATAAGTTTGTTTGACCCTCTTAGTCAATTGCTAAGTGGTCGAAATGCCAGTCAGTGGTTTGTTTACGGAACGCTCTATACTGTTGCTATTTTGGCTTTTGGATATAAGTTTATATTAAAATACAGACATAATCGCTATCAACAAATTCGCACCATCTCAGTGATGTTTTTTCAATTAGGTTTTGCCTTTTTGATTCCTGAATTTATGTATGTTATGAATAACGATTTACCATACTACGATTTAAAAAGCATCTGGCCTCTTAACTATTATATTTTTGATGAATGGTCTGTAAAAGGTTTCTTATCTAACGGAAATATTGGCTTGGCATTAATCTTATTTGGCATCATTTCAATCTTTGTTATTACACCAATATTAACTTACAAATACGGCAAACGCTGGTACTGTTCTTGGGTTTGTGGTTGTGGAGGACTTGCTGAAACAGCAGGTGATTCTTTCAGACACTTATCCTCTAAAAAAATATCTGCTTGGAAATTTGAACGTTGGTTAATTCACCTTGTCTTAGTATTCTCAGTTGTTATGACCACAGCAATGATTTATACATATTTAGGTTATGACAGTAATGATTTCTGGCTAACTAGAGGTGTATTTATTAGTCTTGTTATTGGCTTTTTAACTTTGATATTTACGCTTGTCATGGTTTTTAGAAGAAACGAAATTGGAAAAGATGCTAAATATGGAGCTATTGGACTTTTTTCTGTGATTGTTTTGCTTTTAATTATGCATTTTACTGGCACAACAGACCATATATTCTATGTAAAAGCTGGAGCATTACGTTCTGCTTACGGAATTTATATTGGCTCTATATTTTCAGGAGTTATTGGCACAGGATTTTACCCAATCTTAGGAAGTCGATCTTGGTGTCGTTTTGGTTGCCCAATGGCTGCAATTCTAGGATTTCAACAGCGTTTATTCTCTAAATTTCGTATTACAACAAATGGTGGACAATGTATTTCTTGTGGCAATTGCTCTAACAGTTGCGAAATGGGAATTGACGTACGTCATTATGCTCAAAAAGGTGAAAATATTGTGCGTTCAAGTTGTGTTGGCTGCGGCATTTGTTCAGCTGTTTGCCCAAGAGGTGTTTTAAAATTAGAAAATGACAGTATGAATGGACGCATTAATCCAACTGAAATTTTATTAGGAAATGATGTTGATTTGATGGATTTAGTAAATCAGAAATAAGATATTGTATTTTTGCACCTTCAAAGAAATTAAATGACCATAATAAAAGTTATTATTCCTGCATATAATGAAGCAGATTCTATAGCACATGTAATTCAAGACATTCCAGATATTGTAAATGAAATTATTGTAGTTAGTAACAACTCTAATGACGACACAGAAATTAATGCAAAAAAAGCTGGAGCAACTGTTCTTAAGGAGATCAATAAAGGTTATGGTTACGCATGTTTAAAAGGCATGGATTACATCTCCAATCAAACTGTAAAACCAGATATTATTGTGTTTTTAGATGGTGATTATAGTGATTATCCTGAAGAATTAACAAAAATTGTAAAACCAATTATTGAAGACAATATCGATTTTGTAGTTGGAGCAAGAGTAAAAAAATTGAGAGAGAAAGGATCGATGACAATTCCACAAATATTTGGCAATTGGCTTGCTACGACCTTAATGACTTTATTCTTTAGAGCTAAATTCACAGATTTAGGCCCTTTTAGAGCGATTAAATACGATAAGCTCCTTAACTTAAAGATGGAAGATAAAACTTATGGATGGACCGTTGAGATGCAATTGAAGGTTCTTAAACAAAAATTAAGTTATGTTGAAACACCTGTAAATTACAGAAACAGAATAGGTGTTTCAAAAGTTTCAGGTACCATAAAAGGTGCTATATTTGCAGGCGTAAAAATCTTAGGTTGGATTTTTAAATACAGTTTCAAAAAATGATCCTCGAAACGATAATTATCGTCATTTACACCATAGCTATTGTACTGATTTTTATGTATTCTCTAGCTCAACTCAACCTGCTTTTCAATTACCTATCTTCAAAAAAATCAAAAAAAGATTGTGACACTTTTGATTTATCTAAATCTGAAGAAGTGCCTTTTGTTACCATACAACTTCCTGTGTATAACGAAATGTATGTCATGGATCGTTTATTAGATAATATTGCATTAATTGATTATCCAAAAAACAAGCTAGAAATTCAAGTCTTAGATGATTCTACAGATGAGACCATAGAAAGCACAAAACAACATGTCGAAAAAATTAAAGCCCAAGGCATTGATATAAAACACATTACAAGAACTGATAGAACAGGCTTTAAAGCTGGTGCATTAAAAGAAGGTTTAAAAATTGCTAAAGGTGAATTTATTGCCATTTTTGATGCCGATTTTCTACCTAAGCCAAATTGGCTAAAACGGACGATTCCTTATTTTAAGGATGACCAAATTGGCGTTGTTCAAACACGTTGGAGTCATATTAATCGAAATTATTCTTTACTCACGAAAATTCAAGCCTTTGCTTTAGATGCTCATTTTACCTTAGAACAAGTTGGAAGAAATAGCAAAGGACATTTCATCAATTTTAATGGCACTGCTGGTATTTGGAGAAAAGAATGCATTATAGATGCTGGAAACTGGGAAGGCGACACACTCACTGAAGATTTAGATTTAAGTTATAGAGCACAACTAAAAAATTGGAAATTTAAATATTTAGAAGATGTAGAAACTCCTGCAGAATTACCAGTAGTAATTAGCGCAGCACGCTCACAACAATTTCGTTGGAATAAAGGTGGAGCAGAGAATTTTAGAAAAATGCTTAATCGTGTTATTACATCAAAAAACATTTCTACTAAAACTAAAATTCATGGCTTATTGCATTTATTAAATAGTTCGATGTTTTTAAATGTTTTTATTGTTGCTGTCTTGAGTATTCCAATGCTGTATATCAAAAATGAATATACGCACTTACGGTTTTACTTTTACTTTATGAGTTTCTTCGTTATGAGTACTGTCATCTTTTTTGTTTGCTACTGGTTTATGTACAAGCAAATATATGGTAGTGGATTTAAAAATTTCTTTAGCTATATAGCTATGTTTTTTACATTTTTTTCTATTGCAATGGGCTTTTCTCTACACAACTCTATTGCTGTTTTAGAGGGTCATATGGGAAAACGAAGTGAATTTGTGCGTACACCTAAATTTAATATTAGTACCATAAAGGATTCTTGGAAAGGCAATAAATATCTCATGAAAAAACTATCTCCACATGTGATTTTAGAAGGTATACTCATGCTCTATTTTGGTTTTGGGTTATACAGTGCCTTTGTTGTTGGTGATCAAGGTGGTGATTTTGGATTATTCCCTTTTCACTTAATGCTATCTATAGGTTTTGGTTACGTGTTTTTCAAATCTATATCCTCTAAAATGTAATGCAGTTCTGGAAACTTTATAAAGTTCCTTTGTTGCTCACATGTGTTAGCTTTTTCCTCTATTGGCTATTTGCTTATGATTTAATTCGCACAGATTACACAAAGCTTATTGTATTGTATAGTTTGCTTTGGCTCATGTTTATTTTACTTTTAAAATACGCTAAAGACAATTTAAAGTTTTTAACAGCCATTGCATTTATATTTAGAGCTATTTTTATTCTAGCCATTCCTAATTTATCTCAGGATTTCTATCGTTTTATTTGGGATGGACGCATGATTTTGGAAGGCTTTAATCCATACCTTTACACACCTGAATCATTTATACAATCTCAAAAGTTTTCTATTGCTCAAGCTGAAGACTTATACGCTGGAATGGGACAACTTAACGGTAGTCATTTTACCAATTATCCTCCAATAAATCAACTGTGTTTTGTCATTGCAGGATTGTTTTCTGGTTATAGTATTTTAGGGTCTGCTATTGTATTACGACTACTAATTATTGCAGCAGATTTTGGGATATTAGTCTTTGGGAAACGATTACTAAAAAAATTAAATATGCCAGAAAAAAACATTTTTTGGTATGTTCTCAATCCGTTTATTATTATTGAACTCACAGGAAATCTACATTTTGAAGGTGTCATGATTTTCTTTTTAATTTGGAGTTTATATCTTTTACATTCTGATAAATGGAAATTAGCTGCTTTAGTTTTTGCTTTATCTATTTCAGTGAAACTAATTCCATTGTTGTTTTTACCATTGCTATTTTGGTGGTTTAAAAAAGACACAAACAATGAGATTCTAAAACAAGTTCACAATAACGAATCATTTACACAAATAGATTTTAAAAAGTTGATTTCGTTCTATTGCATTGTTGCTTTAACAATACTAGTCTTATTTGCTCCTTTTTATACTTCAGAGTTTATAAACAACTATGCTCAAACTGTCGGACTTTGGTTTCAAAACTTCGAATTTAATGCAAGTGTTTATTATGTAGCTCGTAAAATTGGATATTGGTTAACAGGTTATAATGAAATTGCAATTATTGGAAAAGTATTACCTATTCTTGTGTTTTTGTTGGTAATGAGTTTAGCGCTATTCAGAAAAAAGATCAGCACACAAATTCTCATTACAAATATGCTTTTAGCATTTTCATTTTATTTGTTTTTGAGCACAACAGTTCATCCTTGGTATTTGGCAACACTCTTAATTTTAAGTGTATTTACTAATTATAAATTTCCGTTAGTTTGGAGTTTTGTAATTATACTTAGTTACTTAGCTTATATCAATTTGAACAAAGCTGATAAATCTGAAAACCTTTGGATTATTGCTGTCGAATATGTAATGATTTTTACTGTATTTTTGTATGATTTAAAAAAAGCCAAAACAGTTGAAAATTAATTTTCCAAAACTATTTAGACGTGTATTGCGTATTCTGGCATCTCTTGTCGTTTTATACCTGTTTTCGTTATTCTTTTTCTATTTTAAACAAGAGCGCTTCTTTTTTAATCCGAAACATTTAGATAAAAATTACGTATTCAATTTCAAACAAGATTTTGAAGAGCTTAATATTCCGGTTGCAGAAAACATTTCACTCAACGCCTTATTATTCAAAACTAAGCAAGTTAAAAAAGGGGTTATTGTATATTATCATGGTAATGCTGGAGCTATCCACGATTGGGGAAAACGCGCACCATTATATTTAGATAATGGTTATGATATTTTATTTTTTGATTATCGAAATTATGGCAAAAGTGATGGTGAATATTGTAACACTGAAGAATTATTAAACGATTCTCAAGCGGTTTATAACTACACAAAACAGCGTTATCAAGAGGATACTATTATTGTTTTGGGTTATTCGTTAGGTTCTGGTTTAGCAGCTTATGTAGCATCTATAAACAATCCGAAAATGCTCATTTTGAATGCGCCTTATTTTTCTTGGAAAACACTTATTGCTGATGAAATCGCGCCTCCTATTCCTCAATATTTAATTAAATATGATATTCCAACATTTTCATTTATAAAAGATGTGAAATGCCCAATTAACATATTTTATGGCACGAAAGATTTTTTAATAGATCCTGAAACTAACACAAAAAAATTACTTCCGCTTCGTCCTAAGAACATACAATCACATCCTATTACAGATTGTGGACATAATGGTTTACATATCACTAAAGAGTATTACGACGAACTGAAGCACATTCTTTAATCGTATAAACTTCCGAATTGTTTTAAGATATGCCTTTACGCTACTTTAAAATCAATTCTTCACTATTTTCAAAATAAGGTCTTACCAAAAAATGATTCCAACTTATACCTTAATACCGAAACATTTTAAATATAAAAACCAACTCTTTCGAAGTTGGTTTAATATTATATAAACAATAATTATCATTTTTTAAGTGCAATAATTGTATATGTTTCGGCAGCATCTTCATAACCATCTTCATCCTTTAAAGTTTCAGTCTTTACACTATAAGTAACTATAAACTTTTGAACCTACTAATTTTTCAGATTGCAAATCAAAAGCTTTTTAAAAGTGTTGGATCGACCTCTTGAAATGTCATGGTATACTCTTCATCATCTACATCGACACTTATAAAATTATAACCATATTCTTCGAAACCATCATAAATCCCTTCAAATGTTTCAGTATCATTTAAAGTAATCATTGAAGTAAAAGAGAAAAATCACACCATTAAAAACCCAGTTAAAATCACAGTTTTTGTTTTCATTTTTATAAAATTTAAACGTATGAAATAAATGTTTTCTTCGGAAGTTTGCCACCTCAAGTCCGTAAGCACTTTTAGCAACATCATCATGATGACTTACATGTGGAATAGTATAACTATATATACCGTTTTGAAATATGGCTTAGACTCCAACAATAGTGTTAGAGTCATTAATAATAAAAACAATGATAAGCGTTTAGTCTAAATCATCAATAACGTCATCTGCAACTAAATTTGGGTCTTGAACTGCATCTGGATCATCTTCGTCAAAATCTTCATAATCATCTTCGTCATAATTTTCCATAGTAACTTCAAGCTTTGAACTTACTTTAACGAGATACTTTGTGTCTTCAGTAGTAACTTCTACAGCTTCAACAATTTCATTATTAGCATTTTTAAATGATATAATGTGATCATCATCATATCCATGAGGATATTTCTCAACCAACAAGGCTAAAATTTCTGGAGTTAGTTTTTTAAAATCAACGATAACTCGTTTTAAGTTTGCGTCTTTGTGTTTCATTTTTTTAATAATATATTGGAGCTAATTAAATCTAAAGATAATATTTATTTTTCTACACGAATAACGTTATACACATCTTTTCTTCTGTCTTTTAAATTTTTTACGGCACCAAAAGAATGTAATTCTCTCAATAAACTCAAATCAACATCAGCAACTAAAATCATTTCTGTATTAGTTGTCGCTTCAGCTTTGATACCATTACTTGGAAATGAAAAATCACAAGGCGTAAATACTGCAGATTGTGCATATTGAATATCCATATTGTTAACATTTGGCAAATTACCTACACTTCCTGCAATAGCAACATAACATTCATTTTCTATCGCTCGCGCTTGAGCACACAAACGCACTCTTGAATAGCCATTTTGAGTGTCTGTTAAAAACGGAACAAAAAGGATATCCATGCCTTCATCAGACAATAATCTAGAAAGTTCAGGGAATTCAGAATCATAACAAATTAAGATTCCAATTTTCCCTGCATCAGTTTCAAAGGTTTGCAATTTATGTCCAGGTTGCATTCCCCAAATTTTTGCTTCATCTGGTGTCACGTGGATTTTTTCATAACGCTCTAAACTTCCATCTCTACGACATAAGTAACCTATATTAAATAATTTATCATCAATAAGTTCTGGCATACTACCAGTGATGATATTGATATTATATGAAATTGACAATTGCTGCATTTTTTCAACAATTATCTTCGTGTATTTTGCTAGTTCTCTAATAGCATCTGGCTCGTGCATATGATTGTACTTTGCCATTAATGGTGCGTTGAAAAACTCTGGAAATAATGCAAAGTCTGAACGATAAGCAGCAACACTATCTACAAAATATTCTACTTGTTGCATGAGTTCCTCTAGACTGTTATAGGTTCGCATTTGCCATTGAATTAAACCCAATCGAACCACTGTTTTTACTGTACTAGCTTTTTTGCTTTTTTTGGTATAATAAATATTATCCCATTCCATCAAAACGGCATATTCATTTGAAGCAGTATCTCCTTCTAAATAGCCTTTTAAAATGCGAACTGGATGAAAATCATTAGATATTTGAAAATTTAAGACAGGATCATGAATCTCCTTACGTTTAACTTTTTCAATATATTCTTTTGGTGTTAAATCTTTATGCTTGTGATAATTTGGCATTCTTCCACCAAAAACGATTCCTTTAAGGTTTAAATTTTCACAGATTTCTTTTCTGTAATCGTATAATCGTCTGCCTAAACGCAATCCTCTATATTCAGGTTTGATGAACACATCAATTCCATAAAGCACATCTCCATCAGGATCATGATTCTTAAACGAATCGCCAGTAATAATATCTGCATAGGTATGATTATCATCGATATTATCATAATCAACAATAAGTGATAAGGCACAACCAGCAATATTACCATCAATTTTAATGATGACTTGTCCTTCAGGAAACATTGTCGTTAATCGTTGTATGTGGTGTTTTTTCCAATATGAATCTAAAACACCACCATACGATTCAAGGGTTGCTAATTTTAATTCCTCAAAATCATCAACCGTTAAATACTTTAATTCTATATTTTCAATTTTATGCTCTTCCATTACATATCTAAAAGATAAGCAAAAATTAATGGCGCTACTATAGTCGCATCACTTTCGATGATAAATTTTGGAGTATTAATATCTAATTTTCCCCAAGTAATTTTCTCATTTGGCACAGCACCAGAATACGAACCATAACTCGTTGTTGAGTCACTTATTTGACAGAAGTAACTCCAAAAAGGCGTCTCTGTGCGCTCCATATCTTGATATAACATTGGCACTACACATATTGGAAAATCTCCAGCGATTCCTCCTCCAATTTGAAAGAAGCCAATGCCATTTTCTGAATTATCTGTGTACCAATCTGCTAAAAAGGTCATGTATTCTATTCCAGATTTCATCGTACTAGCTTTCAATTCGCCTTTAAGCACATAGCTCGCAAATATATTTCCCATTGTACTATCTTCCCAACCTGGACAAACGATTGGCAGGTTTTTTTCTGCTGCAGCATACATCCAAGAATCTTTTAAATCAATCTCATAGTGTTCTTCTAAAACACCAGACAATAATAATTTATACATATATTCATGAGGCAAATAACGTTCGCCTTTGGCTTCTGCATCCATCCATATTTTCACAATATGTTCTTGAATTCTTCTAAAAGCTTCCTCTTCGGGAATACATGTATCTGTTACTCGGTTTAAACCTTTTACTAACAGCTCCCATTCATCTTGAGGTGTTAAATCACGATAGTTAGGCACACGTTTATAATGTGAATGTGCGACTAAATTCATAATATCTTCTTCAAGGTTGGCTCCTGTACAAGACACGATATGGACTTTATTTTTTCGAATCATTTCAGCAAATATCTTTCCTAATTCTGCTGTACTCATAGCTCCTGCTAATGATACTAACATTTTTGCTCCAGAATTTAACTGGTCTTCATATCCTTTTGCTGCATCAACTAATGTTGCTGCATTAAAATGCAAATAATACTTTTCTATAAATTGTGAAATAGGTCCTTTAATTGTCATCGTCGTTATTAAATTTAGTAATCTTGTTAGACTTGTCGTTAGATGCATTAAAATTATTGTCGAAATCGTCTTCTGCGCCTTCGTTTAAAAACTTATAGCTAAGCATTTTGTAATACAATTTAGCGGCTAGGAAATCTGATGATTTCTCATTTGGATTTGGACATAATTCAACAATATCAAATCCAACAACATTCTTTTCTTCAAACACCTGACGCAAAAAGTCTAATGTTTCATACCACAGTAAACCACCAGGCTCAGGAGTTCCTGTAGAAGGCATAATTGAAGGATCAAAAGCATCTAAATCTATAGTGATATATACATTTTCTGTCATTTGATCGATTGCAGAATCAACCCAATTATCATCTTCTACCATTTCATGCGCAAAATAGGTTTTATCTTCATCCATCACAGTGGTTTCAATAACATCCATACTACGAATACCAACTTGAATTAGATTTGTTGTTTGACTTGCTTCATACAGAGCACAAGCGTGATTGCATTTACTACCATGATACGATTTACGCAAATCGGCATGTGCATCTAACTGCAATACTGTAAGACTATCAAAACATTCATTAAATGCTCTAATTGTTCCAATAGAGATCGAATGTTCGCCACCAAAAGTAGTTACAAACTTATTCTTCTTAATGTACTTTTTAACAAGTTGGTGAACAGTATCAACCATTAGCTCTGGCGACGTATTTTCTGTAACAGGATCTGCTAAAAATACACCTTGTTTATACACTTCTGTTCCAGTTTCAATGTCGTAAAGCTCCATGTTTTCGGAAGCATTTAAAAACGCATCTGGTCCTTTATCTGCTCCTTTCTGCCAAGTACTTGTACCATCATAAGGCACTGGAATTAGTACAATTTTAGAACTGTCTAATTTAGAATATTGATCTTCTATTCCTGCGTAAGATTTATTGTCCATTATAACCTAAGATTTTAAGTAAGTCTTCACTTTTTTGTTGTTCACTAAATAGTTTTGTAGTGATGTTTCCATCATCGTCTTTGTTTATTAAAATATGTTTTGGCGAAGGGATTAAGCAATGCTGCAAACCTCCAAATCCACCAATAGTTTCTTGATAAGCTCCTGTATTAAAAAAGCCTATATACAAGGGTTTTTCTTTATTATACTTAGGAAGATATATGGCATTCATATGTTGCTCACTATTATAATAATCATCACTATCACAAGTTAATCCTCCTAATAATACACGTTCATAACTATCGTTCCAACGGTTAATTGGCAACATAATAAAACGTTTATTAATTGCCCAAGTATCTGGTAATGTGGTGATGAATGACGAATTAATTATATTCCATTTTTCACGATCGTTTTGTTGCTTTTGGTACAATATCTCATAGATTGCTCCTCCACTTTCACCAACAGTAAAACTCCCAAATTCAGTAAATATATTTGGCACATCGACCTCTTCTTCTTCACAAACTAATTGGATTTGATTTACGATTTCATCAACCATATACGCGTAATCAAAATCGAAAGCCAATGAATTTTTAATTGGAAATCCGCCTCCAATATTTAAACTATCCAATGATGGACAAATCTTCTTCAAGTTGGTATAAACTTTTAAACATTTCGCTAATTCGTTCCAATAATACGCATTATCACGAATGCCTGTATTGATAAAGAAGTGAAGCATTTTTAGTTCTACCTTTTTATTATTTTGGATTTGATTTTTGTAAAATGGCACTATATTTTTGTAACCAATTCCTAGTCGAGATGTATAGAATTCAAATTTTGGTTCTTCTTCTGAAGCAATGCGAATTCCAACATTAAATTTCCCTTTTATTTCTGCTGAAAGCAAGTCAATCTCCTCATAATTATCAATAATAGGAATCGCATTTTTATGTCCATTATTAATCAACCTTGCAATATTAGTCACATACTGTGCACGTTTAAATCCGTTGCTAATCACAAAAGTATTGTCTGTGATTTTTCCTTCAGCTTTTAAACGTTCAACAATATCAATATCAAATGCTGAAGACGTTTCAATATGAATATCATTCTTCAAAGCTTCATCTAATACATGCTTAAAATGTGAGCTTTTAGTACAATAGCAATAATTGTACTTTCCCTTGTAATTATTTTTTTCAATAGCATCTGCAAACCATTGCTTTGCACGATTAATATTATTTGAAATTTGTGGTAAATATGTAAATTTTAAAGGTGCTCCATATTGCTCAACCAATTGCATAAGGTTGACATCATGAAATTCTAAAGTTTTGTTTTCAAGTTTAAATTCTGGTTGTGGAAAATCAAATGTTTGATTTACCAAATCTATATATTTTGTATTCATTTTAAGTTTAAAAAATTAAATGTAAATGATGAAAGCTAATTGAGTTTTAAGCCAACATTAAATAAATATCAAAAGAGATGCTTCAGCATCATTGATATCAAAATTTCAAACAAAATTGAATAGTCAAACCTGTATTTGAGTATGAGTTGTAGGAATGAAGCCAAACAAATGTTGACTCATTATAATGTAGTTAGCGGAAGTTAGCTCTAAAATTCGGTTACTTAATCTATAAGCAGCTTTTGAATATGACTTCCTAATGTTCAAAAGCCCGAACGTAAAAACATTGTTCAATTTGTTCAGCTAAATGCACGACAAATGTAATTTATTTTTTGATACGTAAAACTTTTTTATGCTTTTTTTAAAAAAGATCAAAAAACTTAATACTAAGAACTATTAGTTAGCCTAAAAGAGCATTAAACTTTAGAGCATTTTTAAGGTATTGAGTTCTTGTTCGGTTAAATGTTTCCAATGACCACGTGGCAAATCTTTTTTGGTAAGATGACCAATCGCTACGCAATCTACACGAACGATATCATATTTTAAATGACCAAAAATGGTATGAAGAATCGTGTTACCAGTGTTTTTAATCTTAAGACCTACTTTCGATTTTGGTGCATCTTCGATATAGCTAATTTCTTCAACAGGAACTAGTTTTCCTTCAATTTTAATACCTTCTTGAATCTTTTTTAAGTCTTCAAATTTCAAGTTCTTATCTAATTCAATTTCGAATAAACGCTCTACACCATTTTTAGAACTTGTGAACTTTTTAACGATAACATCATCATTTGTAAACAATAACAAACCTGTAGAATTTCGTCCTAAGCGACCTATTGGTTTTATGCGAGCAGATGTTGCATTAGCAACCAAATCCATAACCGTTTTGCCTTTACTTTCACTTGTAGTCGTCGCAAAACCTTTGGGTTTGTTTAATAAAACATACGTTTTCTTTTCTGGATTGATACGAGCGCCATCAAATCTAACTTCATCATCCAATTTTACTTTGTAACCCATTTCGTTAATCACTTTACCATTTACGGTAACACTTCCAACTGCAATATGCATATCTGCATCACGTCTAGAACAAATCCCAGAATTCGAAATGTATTTATTTAAACGCATTTCATCAGGATTTGATGGTTTAGATGGTGTTTGCTTTTTCTTAATAGGAGCATTACCTCTAGCCAAACTATTACTTTTAGCATTATCGCGTCCTCTACCTGATTTTTTATTGGTAGGTTTACTTGTTCCTCTTCCTGAAGGTTTTCCTTTTCCGCTTGTGCCTTGATTTCTGCTCATGGTTACTAATTTTGCGCAAAGGTAGTATATTACTCTTTACAAATTGAAATATTCTTTAGTAGATTGATTCTCACTGTTTACAAATACACATTATCGTGTTTCTTCATAAACTTAAGGTTCTAAATTCGATTTAAAACAACATTAACGTTAATAAGAATGATAGAAAATACGCCTGTTAAAATAATAAATTTTAAAATATTATGCAGTATTAAATAATGTGTTTTTGTATTTGATTTCCAAAGTAAAAGTAAAAAGATGCATAACAAAATTACTGAGAGATAGAAAAAGAGATACATATATCCAACATTAAACGTAGTTAAAAGAAGATATACTGGAATACTCGTTAGCAACACTAAAATGGTTAACATAATCTTTGATACTTTTTCACCATAAACGACTGGTATCGTTTTATAATCTAATAAGAGATCTCCTTTCATGTTTTCTAAATCTTTCGTAAGTTCTCGCATTGAAATCATTAAGAACAAGAATATGGCGTGTACAAAAATGACAGATTCGAAGTTTTTGTAATACAGAAAAATCGCAAAAAAAGGTGTAATCGTAAGTATTGCTGAAGTTAAGTTTCCTATAAATGGAAGTTTCTTCAGCTTATGTGAGTAAAACCAAATTCCGAAGATATATACCGAAAAAAACAGAACTGCATTAAACGACACATAGCTTGCCATGACTACAGCAGAAAAATTTAGTACAAAATAAAAAGACAACTTAGTATTCTGACTTACCAATCGGTCTAATTTAGATTTATTAGGACGATTAATTAAATCTTTTTCAGAATCGTAAAAATTATTAATAATATAGCCTGCTGCTATCGTTGCCGCTGAAGCCAACACTAACATTAATAAATTTATATCAAGAAGAACTGTTTTTAAAGGTTTGTCGTGTGCAAGAATATAAACAGATGCTAAATATTGCGCAATTACGACGACAAGTATATTGTAACCACGTACTACAGAAAACATACTGAAGAACTTGAGAAATATATGTTTTTGTTTTCTTGAAAGCATATTGAGAGTTAAAGACCTCTCGACTGCGCTCGAGGTGACAAGTATATGTAACTAGAAATTATAAACCACTTCTAATTTATAGTCTTTAAGTGATTTTTGAGCAGTATCAATATCTTCAGTAAAGCCTAAAATATAACCTCCTCCTCCAGAGCCACATAATTTTAAATAATACTCATTAGTTTCAATTCCTTTTTTCCAAAGTTCATGAAATTGTTGAGGAATCATTGGTTTAAAATGACTCAATACCACTTTAGACAATTGCTTAGTGTTTTTGAAAAGTGACTTTACATCGCCTTTTAAGAAATCATCTACACAAGCATCTGTATGTTTGATAAACTGATCTTTAAGCATGCTTCTAAAGCCTTCTTGCTTCATGTTTTCCATGAAAATACTAACCATAGGAGCAGTCTCTCCAATTATTCCAGAATCTAATAAGAATACAGCACCTTTACCTTCCGTTTGTTGCGCTGGAATACCTGTAGCTTCAATATTATCTTTTGAATTGATTAAAATAGGAATACTTAAATAACTATTTAAAGGATCTAATCCCGAAGATTTTCCATGGAAAAATGATTCCATTTCTGAAAAAACCATTTTTAGTTTTAATAACTTTTCTCTTGTTAAGTTTTCTAAAACTGTAATCTTATCATGTGCATATTTATCATAAATAGCAGCCACTAAAGCTCCACTACTTCCAACGCCATATCCTTGAGGAATTGATGAATCAAAATACATTCCTGCTTCAACATCTTTAGCTAAAGTCTCAATATCAAAAGTTACCAATTCTGCATCTATATCTTTAAGATATGAAACAAATTGTTTTAAACTTTCATTAGATTTAATAGCCTCTCGTGACGGATTTTCATCAGTCTTCAATGCGCCATTATAAAAATTGTAAGGGATCGATAAACCTTTAGAATCTTTAATGATTCCGTATTCTCCAAAGAGTAAGATTTTTGAGTAAAAAAGAGGTCCTTTCATGTATGTCTAGCCATTTGCTTTAACAAATATACGTATTATTCTGCTATTTGGTTTACAATCAACGATTAGTCAACTATAAATTATTAATTTTTAGTTCTCAATCTTTTGCGCACCAAAACCAATTTGATCGCTAATATAATGTCCGTTTTGGCAATAAGCAACTAATTCAGTTTTAATGAATTCTAATACTGAATCCTTTTCCTTTTCAGGATATAGCACATGAACATTGGCTCCAGCATCTAAAGTAAAACACACTTTTGAGTTGGTTTTATTTCTGTAAGCCCAAATTTTATTAATGATTTCTAATGTATTTGGTTTCATTAAAATAAAATAAGGCATGCTTGTCATCATCATAGCATGAAGGGTTAAGGCTTCACTTTCTACAATTTTTACAAAGACATCAACATCTCCAGTTTTAAAAATATTAATAAGTGCTGACATGTTTTCATGAGCTTGCTCAAAACGTCGAGATGCATAAGGATGATTATGCATTAGATTGTGACCAACTGTACTACTAACTTGCTTTTCGCCTTTATCTACTAATAAAATGGTGTCTTGATAATTTTTAAAATTTTGATGCACTTCATAAGGATATTTTACACCAAATAAATCTGAACTGCCTTCAATCTCTTTATGTGTTCCCCAAACAATTAAATCGCCTTCAATACTTCTGCATGCGCTTCCAGATCCTAATCTTGCTAGAAAGGATGCTTTTTGATTAAAGTAGTTATCTGTCACCTCAAGCGCAGTCGAGATCTCTCTCTCAACACTCATTAAACACAACGCTAAAGCACTCATTCCTGACGCTGACGATGCTATTCCAGAACTATGAGGAAAGGTATTAGAAGTTTCTATTTTGAAATGATAGTCTTTTAAAAAAGGTACATAATTTTCGATACGCTTAAAAAACGTTTCTATTTTCGATTTAAAACTATCTTTTTGTTCACCATCTAAAAACACATCAAAAGAAAATGCATCGTTAGTTTCCTTTTTCGAATAACTGAGAGTTGTTGTTGTTTTACAATGATCTAGCGTAAAACTTACGGATGGATTTTCAGGAATTTGATGTTCCTTTTTTCCCCAATATTTAACCAATGCAATATTACTTGGTGACGACCAGGTCACACTTCCGCTATCTTTAGTTTTAGAATATGGTTTAGGAATAAAATGGTGTTCAGTCATAGCAACTTAATCAGACGACAAAGACTGTATAAAACAGACTTTTTTATAATTATTAATTTATGCTTTGCAAAAATAAGCAATATCTAATGGTCTTTTTCATTTTTCGAAGACATAGCAATTAACTTTACCATTGTTTTATAATTTCGAGATGTAGCTTTTACGTTTAGTTTTTTCTCAAACGAATTCATATTAAACTTAGAATTACCATAACCTATTGAAGAATGGAGGTAAAGACAATCGTTAATAATGGCGAATTCTTCATTTTTGAAGGTGATTTCTGAAACCACATCAACCAATTCTGTTTTAGGAATAGCACTTAACAATACAAAATAACTATTCTCCTTTTTCTCACCTGAAAACGGACAAGTATCAAATATAACTTGCAATTCTTGTCTTGTTTTAGCAATCACAGAAACTTCAAATTTGAAATGATCGATAATCGACTTTTGAATACTACTCTCAATATTGTTTTTATCTGAAAGCAAAGACTGTAAGATAATGTTTCCACTTTGAATATAAGTCCGAACATTTTCAAAACCAGATGCTATAAGTAATTCTCGCAACTCAGCCATTGGGACTTTTTTATGTCCACCAACGTTGATTCCTCTTAAAAGTGCGATATAGGTATTCATGATTGTGACATTGCTTTAGCAGCAATATAAGCTCCAGACCAAGCATTCTGAAAATTAAAACCACCAGTAACTGCATCGATATTTAAGATTTCACCAGCAAAATACAGGTTTTCATGAAGCTTACTTTCAAAGGTTTTAAAATTCACTTCTTTGAGGTTGATGCCTCCTGCTGTTACAAATTCGTCTTTAAAAGTACTTTTCCCAGTGACTTTAAAGACTGCTTTAGTAAGCTGAGCTGCTAACTGCTCTAATTGGGATTTATTCAAATCTGCCCAACGTGTTTCAGCAGTCATTTCTGAAGCTAAAACTAACTTTTGCCATAAGCGTTTTGGCAAGTCAAATTGAGCGGATTTAAACACTGTTTTCTTGGCAAGATCTTGCTTTAAGTCTTTTAATTGGCCTAAGCAATCCTCAAAATCTTGCTTGATAAAATTAATTTCTATTTCAAATTTATAATCACGTTTTGCTAATTCTATAGCTCCAAAGGCTGATAATTTTAAAATGGAAGGTGCACTCATTCCAACGTGCGTAATTAAAAGTGGACCTTCGCTATACAGATTAGAATTTACAACTGAAACCTCAACATCTTTTGCAACAACACCTGGAATAGCTGCAATGCGTTCATCTTTAATATCGAATGTAAATAATGACGGAACAGGCTGAGAAATCGAGTGATTTAGTTGCTCTAATAATTTCCAAATTTTCGGATTACTTCCAGTAGCAATCATTACTTTTTTTGCTAATAACTTACCTTGAGTTGTTTCTAATAACCAAGATTCATCAGATTTAGACAAAGACCTCAACGCATGATTATACAAAACATCAACTTGATGCTTTTCAATTTCAGCCAAAAAACAATCTATAATTGTTTGAGATGAATTTGATATTGGAAACATTCTGCCATCCTCTTCAATTTTCAATTCGACACCTCTTTTTTCAAACCACTCGATGGTATCACCTGTCATGAACTGATGAAAAGGTCCTAACAATTCTTTTTCGCCTCTTGGATAGTTACGTACCAATTCAGAAGGAATAAATTCTGCATGAGTCACATTACAGCGTCCACCACCAGAAATTCTCACTTTCTGAAGCCCTTCCTTTCCACGTTCAAGAATGGCAACTTTTAAAGCTGAATTTTGCTCAGCAATATTAATCGCAGCAAAAAAACCTGCGGCTCCTCCTCCAACTATAATAACATCATACATATTCATATCAAATCAGGATTATCAGAAATAATACCATCTACTCCATACGTTTTCATACGCTCAATAGTTGGTTGGTCGTTGACTGTCCAAGTTAAGACCTTATAGCCTTTATTTTGAGCTAAACTTACATTAGCTTTTGTGACTAATGCTACATTTGGATGGATTGCATAAGCCTTAATGGTTTCGGCAAATTCGATTGCTTCTACAACACTAGCTTTTGTTAACACACCTAAACGCAATTGCTTATTATAATTGTATACATCTTCTAATTCTTGATGCTGAAAACTTGAAACCAAAAAATGGTCTAAATGCCATTGCTTCGTTTCTATATAATCTTCAACTATTTTACAAGTTTTCAAAGCTGTATCTCGACCTTTAAGTTCAATATTAAGCATACATTTTTTATCAATGGTATTGAGAACGTCTTCTAAGGTTGGAATTTTATATTGGTTATTGACCATAAGATTTTTCAATTGTTCTAAGGTATGCTTTGCAACTTCGCCAGAGCCATTCGTCATTCGATCTAAGGTAAAATCATGAAAGACGACCAATTCTCCTGAAGCACATTTATGTACATCAATTTCAATAGCATCAACTCCTAATTCTAAAGCTTTTTCGATGGAAGCTAAAGTGTTTTCAGTAATATAGGTTTTTGCGCCTCGATGACCTATTTTCAATAGTGTATTAGACATTATTTTGGACGTATTAAACCTTCTTGAGCAACAGAAGCAATTAAAACACCATCTCTTGTAAACAAATTCCCTTTGGCAAAACCTCTGGCATTTGAAGCATTTGGAGATTCGATAGAATACAATAACCAATCGTTGTAATCAAAATCTCTAAAAAACCACATAGAATGATCTAAACTTGCCGTTTGCGTATTATTCCAATTCGCTTTACTTGCATGTCTATTCATTACAGCTGTAAGAATGTTATAATCTGAAATATATGTTAGAATCTCTTGTTTATCAGTTCTAGTTAAAGTTGAAACATCTCCTTTAAGTTTTATCCAAACATCTGTAAAAGGTGGTAAATCCTTTTTGTTTAAGGGATTGGCTATTTCGGTTGGCTTGAATTCTATTGGACGCTCGATTTCAAAAAAACCTTTTATTCTACTCGGAAGCACATCGCGATATGTTTCAAGTAAATCGGTCCAACTCATTAAGTCTTCAGGTTGTTTGATATTACTTTTCATCTCAATTTGATGCTCATAACCTTCTTCTTCTCTTTGAAATGAAGCAGACAAAATAAATATAATCTTTTCGTTTTGTTGCGCAGTGACTCGTCTCACAGAAAAACTTCCGCCATCTCTTACAACACTTACATCGTAAACGATTGGAATTTCTAAATGACCAGGTTCTAAAAAATATGAATGTAAAGAGTGTAATATTCTTCCATTTGTAATTGTACGAGCAGCAGCATTTATGGCTTGAGCCAATACTTGTCCTCCAAAAACATTTGGACTACCAACAGTTTTACTAATTCCTTGAAATTTGGTGTCTTCAGTTTGTTCTAGTTGAATTAATTGTAATAGATCTTGAGCAGAATTCATTTTGAGTCTTTATTTTTTCAAAGCTAAAAAAATGCTCATTCTTATGGTCCAAAAATGTAAACTTTATATTTAGTTTAAGATTAAATATTTTCAGATTCACTGCAACTATTTTATATTTCACTTCATGAAAACATATATAAAATTTATTCTAGTTGGTTTAATTCTTATCTCTTGCAGCACAGGAAAACTAAAGGTTTTAGCAGATATACCAACAAGTTTAAAAGAGACTTCTGCTATTGAAAAAACAAACGATTCAAACACATTATGGGTTTTACAAGATGCTGGAAACAATAATCATTTATACGGATTAAACCTAAAAGGACAAATCATTAAAGACATTACAGTTAAGAATGCTAAAAATACAGATTGGGAAGATTTGACATCAGATTCTGAAGGCAATATCTACATTGGCGACTTTGGGAACAACAGTAAAAAAAGAACAAATTTTACGATTTACAAAGTTCCAAATGCTAAAAATGCAACATCTTCAACAGAGGCTAGCTTAATTGAATTTACGCTTCCTGAAGACATGGATTCGGTAGATTTTGAATCGTTCTTTTTGTATAATGGTTTCTTTTATATTTTCAGTAAAGACAATAAGGAATGTGAGCTAATCAAAGTTCCAAATAAAACAGGTCTTCATGTGGCTACTTATATTTCAAAAACTAAATTAAACGACAAACATACTAAGGTAACTTCAGCAGATATTAGTGATGATGGCAAAACAGTTGTTTTACTAAATCACGACAAACTATGGAAATTAACAAATTACACAAATGATGATTTTTTCAGTGGAACTTTTGAAGTTTTAAAATTTGAACACGACTCTCAAAAAGAAGGTGTAAATCTAATTAATAAAAAACAAGTGCTCATCACTGATGAACTTAAAAAAACTGAAGGTGGAAATATCTACCGTTTTGATTTTAATTAGCTACAAATCACAAACACACTATTATTCCAAAAATTTATTCAGTTTCACATAACTGTAATTAACTTCACCTATATGCTTATATCTTTCATCACTATCTTGTAGTTTGCCCCAACCAAAATCACGTTCAATAACTTCATCTTTATATTGATTTAATAATTGATCTGAAATTAATAAGTATTCATCATCATTGATATTATTCTTTAAAAGCCGATGCGCTACAATAACATCTTCTCCCATAAGTTTAATGCGATTCCCTATTTGAACAGATTCGACATCTTCTCCAAAATGCAAGATGATTTTTAATCCTAATTTAGGCACATTACCAATACCTTTTTCATCACTATATTTTTTAGACAATACATCTAGTTGTTGATAGAATTGTGTAAAGAAAGATTTACATTGATTAATTAAATCTCGAAAAGTAGGAAGTTCACCCTTTTTAAAAAACAGGACAGCATCTCCTTCTATTTCAGAAACTTTCAGACCAACTTCATTGGCGTAAATAATTTCATTTAACAATGCAGGAATAACTTTTGCACTTAACTCTATATTTGTATCACTCATAAAACGTGTAAATCCGCTTATGTCTGGTATGCAAATTAATGTTGCGTTATTATCCATTGTATATATTATTTAAAATCCAAAGCCTAATTTAAAAGCTAAACGCAAGCCATCATCACTATTAAACGCTGAAATATTTCCAGTTAGCATATTTGCCATATTAAGAAAAACACCACCACCAAAAGAATTGTTCCATTTCTCTGATTGGTCATTACTTAACCAAACACGACCATAATCTACTCCTCCATAAACACCAAGATATATAGGAAACAATCTCGTTTTAACATCTGTCAAGTTTAATCGTAGATCTGTACTTTGAACAAAAGCACGTTTACCAGTAAATCGTTGGTTACGATATCCTCGCAAACCATTATTAGCACCTAATGTAGCTCCTTGATAAAACTCGAAATCATTACTAAAATTAATGTGACCTCGGAAATTTGTTGCCAGTACTAAATCTCCACTAGGTATTAATTTATAGTCGAAACCAATTTCTGGCATCATATAAGCAAAGCCTTTTTCGGTAGAAACATTGTTTTTATATCCCGCTTCCATGATTAATTTAAATCCAAGCGTTGGGAATGCTTTTCTATCCTTATTTATAAAACTATATTTCGCATTAACTCCCCAAAAATCTTGTTTATCAAACAACTCATTGTTTTTTGGAGTTTGTGCGATAAATCTATTTTCTGTACGTTCTACCTCATTAGACTCGTAAGCTAAACCTAGTTTTACTTCAGAACCAGCATGTCCACGCCAAACTAATGAAGGCATAACTTTAAGTGTTCTAATTTTAATACGGTTATAGTTTAAATCTACATCTAATCCATCATTATCATCTGCTTCAGGATTTGCAGTTTCATTTCCGTAGCCAAAAAAGTTAGTCGAATAATTAGGACTGTTATAATGAAGGTCTATACCTAAATTCACATTCTGAAAGAAGACATTTGCAAACTCTCCTGAATAACCTAAATCAAAACCACTTGTAGCAAAATAATACTCTGCTTTAACACTATGTCTTGACGAGAATGGATTACGTTCAAAATTAAAGTTTGTTTGAGTAAATGCTGCACCTATTCTAAATCCGTCATCAGGATTTGCTCCCAAACTTGGTACAATTTGTGTCACACTTGTTTTAAGTTTTTTATAATTATACACATTAGTATAATAATTATCTGTGAACCTGCGATTTCCTTTATTATTTTTGACAGTATTAGGCTTCGATTTATAATCATAATACTTTAATTTATTGCCATTTTCAATATCGTATATATCATTATTCTGACCTCCTAATAACAGTACTCTAATATAATCATCACCTTGTCCATAAACATGAAAAACGTCATCATCATCTAGAGCATAAATCCAAATTTCTTTAGTTTCAGATTTATTATATGTACGTTGGATAAAAACATCTGCTTTTTCACCACCTTTTATACGATAGCCTGTAATTTTCGTTTGTCCATTAGGCAAACGTTCCACATCAAACCAATCGTCTTTATTCGTTCCTTTTACAACTGCTAATTCATTAGTAAGTTTAAAATAACGGTCAGAAATCTTTTGAAGATTACCTCGTCTAGCTCTCAACTTTCTTTTAATCTCTCCAACAGTTTCATCTCGAACTTCTTCTGGCATATTTAAGAACGCTTTTTCGATGACATCATCTGTAATTCCGTCTTGAATAATTTTTACTTGAGCATCCCAAACATCTTTTCCTGAACGTTGAATAAGTTCCATATCTAATGGATATGGCTCTACATTTATGTTTTTCACATCTTTAAGATCGTCGCTGTATGCTCTTAACAAACGTGCACTGGGAATTAATGCGATAGCTGTTTTTAACACTGCTCCATCTCCCATTATAGAAAATGCTTGATCTCTATCACGTGGCAAAGGACGATAGACTTTTTTTCCATTCTCTTTGAACTCTATCCAACGCCATTGATCTTGATGTCTATCCCAATCACCTATAAGCATATCAAATAAACGTGCTCGAATGTATGCCTCTTCATCAATAATAATATCCTCATCCTCGTGAAGCTCTCTTATAATATCATCAGTACTAATAATTTCATCTTGAAATCCGAAACTCGCTAAATCACTATGACCTTCAGAAGTATGCTCTTCTATCATATAAAGTTCACCTCCAAAATCATCATTATAATCTCCAAGTGCTTTTTGCTTAGGCACATAATACAATACAGGATTGGTATGATAAATATCAACCGCATCAGACAAATCGCCAATAACAAAAGGAGCATAAGGATGCGACCCAGTAAATACATCGAGCAATAATTCTTCGATTGCTGTATCTTCAAACTGACCTTCTATGTATTGATCTTTAAAAATTGTAGCTTGTAAATACTGTAACGCTTGTTTACGCAAAGCACGCATAACATATTGTGTACCATTTTTATCTTCTAGTCTCAGAGATTTAGATTGATTACCACCACCTTTCCTAACTGGCTTTAAACCATCAAAAAGCGTATCTAAATTAACAGTTGGTGCCTTAACTTTAGTACTGAAGTATTTTCGATAGCGTTCTCCCCAAAGGAATGTTTTAGTTTTTGTAGCATTGGTTTCTTCTTCGGTATAAATAGAAGCCATAACTGTATTAGGGAAATCTTCACTATAAGATTCATAGGTTTTTAAATCTGGCTGAAACACCTGGCTTTCAAAAACTATTTCATCATCAGGAACTGAATAAAATCTAACATACGACGACCCATCTTTAAACACATCAAGTCTTGTATATCCTGGTGTTCCGTATGAAAACAAACCAGCTCCAACATTTCGAGTTGCTGTAACTTTAGAACCAGATCCACTTACAATTTGTTTTAAATTGTCTTTCTCTAGATACTGTAAGTTATGCTCGTGTCCTGATACAAATACAACTTTTTTGTTTGCTTGCGCCAAGGTAACTAAGCGTTGCTTTAGTTCATTATAATGTCTGTTTTGCAAATCGACATTACTTAATCCATTTGTTTTTCTATAGACATTGACTAATGAACCAACTATTGGCACTGGTGACATATGGTTTTTAAAACTATATTGTCCGCCATGAGGTCCATTCGTAAACATAGGATGGTGAATCGCTACAATAGTTGTTTTACTTCTTGCTTTTTTAATCAGACTACTAAATTCTTCCAAAAAAGCATCTCTAGTTTTAATATGGCATTCATCATTTATGGTAGGTTTATTGTTCCAATTGGTTAAATACCATTGACTATCTATTAAAATAACATCGATATCGTCTGTAACATGTATTTTCTCAATCGGACAACCATTTTCTGGTAAGAATGTATCTTTCCCTAAGGCATCTTCAACAAATTTTTCTTGACGCTTTAAACCTTTAACACCTGAATACCAATCATGATTTCCTGGAATAAAAACAGTTCGACCTTTAAAATCTAAAGCAACATCAGTTTGTGCCTTGATACGTTTTTCAGCGACTTCTCTATATTTATGATTTTTATCTGGAAATCCAATTGGATAAATATTATCTCCTAAAAATATGGCAGTACTATTTTTTTTAGCCTTATCCAATTCCTTTTTAAAAGCCTTTAAAACCTCAGAAGATTCTCCAAGTTCATAATTTCCAGCATCACCAATTAAATAAAATGAATGTTCGATTTCTTTGTCTGGAAAAGCTGATTCTGGCTTATTATTTTGATATTGTGGCTTATAAGTTGCACACGCGTTAAGAAGTAATAAAACAGAAAAAACTGCTATTACTTTTAGTTGGTTTTTCATTATTGTTGGTCTTATATCGGTTTTAAAGATAGACAAAATGTTAAGACATAGGTTTTATTTTTAAATATGTTGCTATCTGTAACAGATTCAAAAGCAGATGCTTTAAACAACAGCAAACACTTTCATTAAAAAAACTAACTATACAACAGTAGTTTCAAAAACAACTTCACTTGCAATAGTTTTATGTACTGGACACCTTGAAGCTATTTCTTTTAAGCTTTCTTTTTGGGTAGCATTTAAATCACCAACAAATTTTAACTTTTTACTAATATGGTCTAAATACTTTGGCTTATCAATTTCAATTGCTAAATCATCACTATGCTTCCTTGAATGTGTTACATAAACAAACACTTCTTGTAAATCCCATTGTTTTCGTTGTGCATATAATTTTAAAGTCATTGCTGTACAAGCTACTAATGCTGCATTAAGGTATTCATAAGGTGAAGGTCCAAAATCATCACCACCAAATGAAGTAGGTTCATCTGCAAGCAAAGAATGATTTTTAGTCTGAATAGACGTTGTAAAGTTATCTTCTATTAGATTTAAATGACCAACAACCTGTTCTCCATTGGTTTCTAACATTATATTTTCCTTTGTTTCAAAATAACGTTCTACCCAAGTTGCGATAACATTACCTACATATTTACTATCTGCTGACTTTGATAATAAATGATCTGCATTATCTAGTGACACAAAACTTTTTGGGTGATGCACATTGTGATAAAGTTGCTCTGCATTTTTAATTCCAACAATCGTATCAATCGGAGAATGTAAAATTAGTAATGGTTTTCTTAAGGTTTTGACTATTTCTAGTAAGTCTGTTTTATCGAAATCTGAAACAAATTCTTCATCAATTTTAAATGGTCGTCCTCCAATATTCACTTCAACTTTACCTTTGTCTTTAATTTGATCAATTCCATGAGAGAACAAATGCTTAACATGACTCACAGAAGCTGGAGCTCCAACAGTTGCAACGGCTTTAATATTGTCTAACTTAGAAGCAGCTACTAATACAGCTGCTCCTCCTAATGAATGCCCAACTAGTAACGAAGGTGCTTCATAATGTTCTTTTAAAAAGTCATTCACCGAAATAAGATCGTCAACATTTGCTGAAAAATGACTATCAGCAAATTCACCTTCACTTCGTCCTAAACCTGTAAAATCAAATCTTAATACTCCAAAACCATGATTTGTTAGTGATCGACTTATATTTTTCACTGCACTTAAAGTACTGCTACAAGTAAAACAATGTGCAAAAATGGCAAAATAGTTTGGTTTTTGATTGGCTGGCAATTCTATATACGCCTGAAGCTTAATGCCTTTTTTATTTACTATTTGCAGTTTTTCGTTTTTCATAATTAGTAGTTTATATTGATCTAAAACGACATTAAAATTCTCGAGAAATAAATTTTAGTTTATGAAGATGTTGTAAAAACCATCTTCATGTTTTTAATTTATTAATTCCAATTTAATTGTTTTCGCTCATTCCAGTAGTTGGTCGGTTTTATTTTGAAATCCTTAAGTTTTTCAATGTCTGTATTTGATAATTTAAATGACTCAACTTTTAAATTTGCTTCTAAATGTTCAATCGTTGAAGCTCCACTTAACACCAAACTATTATTAATGGTCTGCTCACAAAATTTTAAAGCTATAGCATCAATTCCAACTTGATATCTATAAGATAGTTGATCTAAAACAGCATACAAATCAGAATAATGAGAGAAATTATAATTTTTAAGAAGGCGACCATTGGCCAAAGCTTCTTTGAGAATTATTGTTTTATTTTGAGAATTTAAATCCGTTTTTATGGCATTTAAACTTTGATCTAAAACATTATAGGTCACCTGAAAGACATCAAACAACTGTTTGTCATCAATAGTAACATCTAAAGCTTGTTTGATGACTTCTGTTTGATTTACGCCAGTAGTTGTGATACCAATATGAATATTGAATTCATTTTTTAAATATGCTAACTGATTTAATACAGCTTCATTTTTTAAAACACCTGTTTCTAATGTAGCTGAGTGAATCTGGTACACTTTTAAATTTGGAAGGAAGTCTTTTGAGATATCCCATTGCTCATTTAATTTGGCAATACTATGTTCTTTAATTTCATGAACTAAAGCCTCTGGATTAAAATTTGCCACATAGGTGTAACCCCATTTTGTAGCAATTTGAATTGTACTATCCTCTTTAGTTTTTAGCCAATCGAAAAGTAACTGTTCGGCTAATCCGTAACCAGGAGCTGTATCAAAATAGCGCACACCAAGTTGGTAAGCCTTTTCTAAAACCTCTAAACCTTGAGCTTTAAAAGCAGCTAAATCGATATTTTTATTAGATTCTTGACGAACGTTTATATACTGAGGTCTTCCTAAAGCTGCAGTACCTAAACCATATTTTTGATTCTGAATGGATTCCATAAAAAAATAATTATTCGTTTTTAAGAACTACAAGATAACATTGAACAGCCGACTTTATGTCTTGCCCAATCTGGACGTTTTGTAAACCATTTTTCATGATCTGGTTGTTCTTCATAAGGTTGTTTTAGTAGTTGAAATAAGTCATCAATTAATTTATAATCGCCTTTATTAGCATCATCAATCGCTAATTGTGCCATATAATTACGAAGCACGTATTTTGGATTTACAGCATTCATTTTTAATTGTCTTTCTGCATCAGACAAAGCTTCTTTTTCTAATCTGAAATCGTAGCGTTCAAACCAATCTCTCCATTGTTGCGCAATGGTATCTGATACTTCTGTTGGGTTGTAAAACGCATCGTTTACAACATCTAGTCCTTTTTTGCCATCACCTTTTCTGAAGTTGCTTAAGTTTCTGAAGAAAATGGTCATATCTGTTTCAGTTAGAAGTAAAGCATCTTCTAAAGATTGAATAAGTAACTGATCTTTTTCATTAGTAATCTCTAGACCTAATTTTGACTTCATCATCTGTAAAGACTTTGATTCGAAATCGGTTTTATACTGTTCTAAAATAGTTTCCAGAGGTTCGGTTTCTTCAATTAGAGGATATAACGCATTGGCAAGTTGGTATAAATTCCAAAGACCAATATTAGGTTGGTTACCATATCTGTAGCGTTTATGCTGACTATCGGTTGTGTTTGGCGTCCATCCAAAATCGAATCCTTCAAGCCAACCATAAGGTCCATAATCTATCGTTAAACCTAGAATAGACATATTATCTGTATTCATAACACCATGAACAAAACCTACGCGTTGCCAATGAATAATCATTTCTAATGTACGTTTTGACACTTCCGAAAAAAATTGAATATATGTCTCTTTTGAAGGTGCTCCTAAATACGAAAAATGATGATTGATTGTATAATCAACTAAAATTTTTAAGGTCTTATGATCTTGTCTTGCTGCAAAAATCTCATAGCTACCAAATCTTAGAAACGATGGAGAAATACGTGAAACTATTGCACCTTTTTCATAAGCTTGGTTGCCATCATATAGCATATCTCTTAAAACCTCATCACCAGAAAGTGACAACGATAAAGCTCTAGTTGTTGGCACACCAAGATGAAACATGGCTTCACTACATAAGTATTCTCGAACAGAAGAACGCAAAACTGCTAAACCATCTGCTGTTCTTGAATATGGTGTTTCTCCAGCTCCTTTAACTTGAACTGTCCACCGTTTATTATTGTGCTCAACTTCAAATAAATTAATTGCTCTACCATCTCCTAATTGTCCTGCCCAATTTCCAAATTGATGTCCACCATAGCACATCGCATAAGGCTTAGTCTTTGGGAAAATCTCATTACCTGTGACTACTTTTACAAACAACTCACTAGATATATCTTCTTCTGAAAGTCCCAAATCAGCAGCCATTTCTTTTGAAACATGAAGTACTTTTGGAGCTTTAGTTTGTTTAGGAGATACATATGAAAAACAAGCCTCTTTTACTTGTCTTCTCGAATTTTCTAAAATTGAATCTGCAGGTAATTCTTTGGTGAATCTATGTTTTAAATTTAAATTCATAGGCATTTATCAAGCCATTTTAAAAGCTCTTTTTCTGATGGATTTCTCAGTTTCTTTGTGTTAATTGTTATGGTGGAAAAATTAAGTTTCCTATGGCTGTATAAGTTACGTAATTCTTCAGCAAAATCTGTGTTCTTTTCAACATCAAGAAACGTATAATCTAGATGTCGTTGTTTAAAAAACAGTATATACTCTTGTGTTTATGGCATCTTTCGGCACCATAAAGTTTAATAACACGATTCATATCAAGGCATAAATCATTTAAGTTTATCACTATGAAGCTGTCTTAGCTTTGCCAGTTTAGGAGTAATCACAAAACTACAATACCCTTGAGTTTGATTATTTCTGTAATAGTTTTGATGTTCTTCAGTAGCTTCGTAAAATACATTTAGTGGTGAAATTTCTGTCACTATAGGATTCTCAAAATACGCTTCTAAATCTTTAATTACAATTTCAGAAATCTCCTTTTGAGTTTCGTCTTGATAAAAAATTACTGAGCGATATTGCGTACCACGATCTGCACCTTGACGATTTAACGTTGTAGGATCATGAGTGGTCATAAAAATGACGACGATATCTTTAAATGAAATAATATTTGCATCGAAGGTAATTTGAACAACTTCGGCATGACCTGTTAATCCAGAACAAATCTCACGATAGGTAGGATGACCAGGAACGTTTCCGCCAGAATAGCCAGACACCACTTTTTCAACACCTTTTACTTCTTGAAATACTGCTTCAGTACACCAAAAACAGCCACCTCCTAGAGTGGCAACTTGTAAATTTTTAGTTGTCATTAGTTATCTCCTTTTCAAGCTGCATAGATTCAGAATTGATACAATACCGTAATCCGCTTGGTTCTGGACCATCAGGAAAAATATGTCCTAAATGTGCATTACAAGTATTACACATCACTTCAACTCTAACCATTCCGAAAGAGGCATCTCTTTCATATTTAATAGCATTTTCTTTAATAGGCTGTGTAAAGCTTGGCCAGCCAGAACCCGAACTAAATTTAATTGTAGAATCAAACAAAGGCGTATTGCAACAAATGCAATTGTATTGACCTTCATCATAAATACTACATAGGTCTCCGCTATGCGCACGCTCTGTTCCTTTTTGTCTTGTAATTCGAAATTGCTCAGGTGTTAATTGAGCTTGCCATTCGGCTTCAGATTTTTCTACTCGTTTGTCTGGAGTAGGATTTCCGTTTACAGAAAAATTGATAATGTCTTTCCAAGTAAGCATAAAATAGATTCTTTCTTATTTAGTTAATAGTTTGTGCTTTCAAGTTATTACTAGTCGAAGTAAGGTTCAATTCCTTTCACTAAAACCAATTCAAACACTGGTGAAAGCATTGTATAAATTTACGACAAATAAATGTGCCTATTTTTCATTAACTAAAGTTTAGTATTTTTACTAAAAATCATTTCTATGAGTACTCTTATTAATAAAGCGGAGCAATTTGTTACCAATTATCTAAATGATAATTTAGACCCAACATTTGTGTATCACAATATTGCTCATACCCAAAGAGTCGTTGCCAAAGCTCAAGAACTAGCTGAGGAATTAAAATTAAGTGATCATGATAGTAACCAATTGTTACTAGCTGCTTGGTTTCATGATATTGGGTTTACAAAAACTATTGATGGTCATGAAAAAGAAAGCGTAAAAATAGCTACAGAGTTTTTAGAATCTGAGAATGCTTCAGAAGAGACTGTAAAAAAAGTTTCTGAAATTATATTGGCTACTGAAATGCATTATGAACCAAAAAATAATTTGGAAGGACTTATTAGAGATGCAGATTGCGCGCATGTTTCTAGTAAAAACTATGAAGATTATGCTTCGCTTTTGAGAAAGGAATGGGAATTGACACTTGGCAAAAAAGTTTCAAAAACTGAATGGTTACAAGAAAACATCAAGTTCTTAACTAATCATACATTTTATTCTGCACTAGCTTCAGCTAAATGGGAAAAGCGAAAAGGAAAAAACTTAGCTAATCTGTTAAAAAGTCAAAATAAAATTAAAGAAAACACTGAAAAGTTAAAGCAAAAAAAAGCAGAATTACAGTTTAAGAAAGAAAAGTTAGATTTACCTGAACGTGGTATTGAAACCATGTTTAGAGTTGCACTTCGAAATCATATTACATTGAGTGATATTGCAGACACAAAAGCTAATATTTTATTATCTGTTAATGCTATTATTATTTCTTTAGTACTTTCAAATTTAGTATCTAAACTAGATAATCCTTCAAATCATTATCTTATTTGGCCAACAGCGATTTTTGCTCTTTTTACAGTTGCTTCTATTGTTTTATCTGTATTAGCTACACGTCCAAATGTTACTCAAGGTAAATTCACCAAAGAAGATGTTGCAAATAAAAAAGTAAATCTTTTATTCTTCGGAAATTTTCATAAAATGAAGCTCGATGAATTTGAATGGGCTATGTCTGAAATGATGCAAGATCGAGATTACTTATATAGTTCACTTACTAAAGATTTATACTTTCTAGGATTAGTCTTAAATAGGAAATATAATTTACTTCGAGTGACGTATACTGTTTTTATGGTAGGAATAATTGTGAGTGTCATTTGCTTTGCTGTAGCTTTTCAAATAGCTGAAACTAGCTCTAATACTCCTTTAATTTAGTATTATAAACACAAGCTTATGCTTTAATCTCTTTCATTAAATCAGCATAAGTATAAAACTCCTTATCATTATTTTTTTTGTGATATAATACACTTACTCTAATAGCTTTTAAACCCGTTACAGCCTGTAAATCTTGTAATTCAACTATTTCCACATCATTATCTAAGTACTTTTTAGATTGTAAAAATTTGATATACCTTAAGTACTCAATCTCATCTTGTTTTTGAGAATAAACAATACTAATTTTTCCTTTTTGAGTGACTCGTTCGGTCGTTCCTTTAATATAAGCTTTGTCTACTCGCTTTTTAACAATTTCATATCGAGCATTATAAGTACCATCAACATCAAATTGTTTTTCATCCATTCTAAAACTAATAGACAATGGTTGATTAAACACTAATATCATTGAGGCTACATCTAGTTTTACCGGAAAATCTGTTTGCATTAAATAAAAAGCATTTTCCATTTCAATCATGACCTGTAATTGCCACAATCTTAAATTGTATAAATAAATAGGATTGAAGCTTTCTTCTTTTGTAATCGACTCACCTATATACATATTATGTTCAACACCATCTGTTTTAAAACGTTCAAAATAGTGTGGATACATTGCCTGAGCTTCAACTTGTTTTTTGTCTAAAAGCGCAGCCATTTCTTTGTTGACTAAAGCAATGGTATCATCGTAGTTTTTTCTGTGTTGATATAACACTTCAACTTTATCATCAATACTATCAAGATAAGATTTTATCTGATCTTTTAAAGTTGGAATTGACTGAAGGTGATCTAAGATAGGATCAATATCTTGCTTGATAAAGAACGAAATTTGCTGCTCACTATCGACCTGAAAATGAACTTCTAACCCTTCTAAATAATTATTTATTTGATATAAGAATTGCTCATAAATTGGCAAATTCTCAATTTGGAATGCATTCTCAATAATCGATTTTATCGCTTTTAACTGAATCGTTAAATCTTCTCTTGTAGCAAAATTTCTAGCTTCAGAAGATCCTTTGATATCAATTTGACCATAAAGTGGATAAATGTTTTCGAAAGCTATTTTATTAAAGTTTGGTTCGTTACCATTAAGTTGATCTTTAATAAAATTTCTGGCTTCTTTTTCAAAACGCCAATGCACACTAGGATGTATAGAAGTACATTCGGTTTGAATGATTGCTTCAACTAAATTTTCTTCTTCATTTTTAGAACGTTCTACAGCACTAACAATAAATGGCATCACATCGTTTAGCTTATTGGCATTAATGCTATTAAGGATTTTTGGTTTTTCTGAAACAATTTCAAGAATGCCCATTAATCCCTTTTCATTAGCTATAGGAGCTAAAATTGCACTTTTTATATTTTGATCTTTAAGTGTTTTATACTGAGGCGACTTACCTTTAGATAGCTCATAATATTTATCTACATCTGAAACTGAATAGAATTTCTTGTCCTTAAGCAATGTTTTATAAGACATGCTACATAAGGTTTTTGAGCATGAGTTAGACTGTAAATCATGTAGCAAAAAACTATTCATACTTGCGCCATAAACACGTTCAAAACTATCCTCTTCTTCATTGTAAATCGAGAATCCAACCTTAATATCTTTTAAGCCTAAAAGCGAACGGAATATTTCATGAAAATCATCCATAAATCCTTTATGCTTTCTTTTCTCTTCACCTATTAAAGCCGATTTAATATTAGAAATAGATTGATCATCTGTAACATTAAAAATATTAGAAATCACAAAACCTTTAAACGTATAACTATCTTTAGGAAATTTTTCTTTCCACAACTCAATATTATCAAAATTATCTAGAAGTTCGTCTACATCATTTTGACTAATTTTGGGTGCATTTTTAGTTGGTTCAATTTCTATAAAATCTGCATTATACAAGATTTTATAAAATTGCATAATGCCTTTAGCATTTGGAATTTCGTAATAAAAAGGACGTTTGAAATTGATTTCAAATCCATAACAAAATGCTAGAATAATAGTACATGCAATAATATATCTATCATCCTCTGGCATATTTTTAATTTTCAACTCAAAATCATCACCCGCCTCTTTAATAATGCTTTTAAAACGCTCTGAAGAATTAAAAATAAGATTATGAAAAGGTACAGATGCTGTCTTAATTTCATTTTTGGTCAAAACAGGACTAAAAGAATCTTGAAGTATAATTCCTATTTCTTTTTCTCGTTCTTTCAAAACAGAAACATCACTAAATCCTTCACGAAGTATTGGATATGCCTCTCCAGTTCTTAAAACACGTTTCGCCTTAGCTGCAACAAATTCATCATCACTTTCAGCTAAAGCCTCGTAATGCTTCAAAAGCTTATTAAAACTTACTAAAAGCTTAAAAGGCGATTCTAGGTTATCGTTGAGATCTTTCATAAAACGTTTTGAAACAGATAAAGTTACAAATTAATAGTTTAGTCGCTACCAATAAGACTTTCTTACGGTCAAAATGTTACAATAAAATATATTAAAATTGATAAATTTAGGTGAATTAAAAACCTAAAATTCCATAGGTCCAGTTTGAGCCATCACTAATAAAAATAAGTGTTTTTGTTCTATTTCCACCACCTACAGTTGTATTCATATCTACTGGTCCTCCATATCCTGTACTGCTATCACCTGCAAAGAACAACACACCAGCAGCGGCAACTGCAGGAGCTAAGGTTATATCTGCATTAACCGTATCACTTACGTTTCTTATAATATAAACTCTTCCTGGAAACAATCTTGGATCGGGCAACTCAAAATCTTGATCATTAGCCATCGGATTTACAGATATATATACACCATCATCAATAAGTGTTGGTGTTGCACTACCAACTAAAGCAACATGTTTAACAGATAGATTTCCATTAATATCTAGAGTACTTAATGGTGAAGTTGTACCTATACCAACTTGAGCAAACGAATACAGACTACTCAATAAAACTACTATTATTAATATTTTCTTCATAATCATTCCTTTTTAATTATACTAATTGCAGTACCACCACCTTCGGCAAGTACTAAAGTCAATTTGGAGCGACTATTAACAGTTATAGTTTCAATTTTTATGTCTAGTGGATTTTTATCCCAATGCGCATCTTTCCCATCTTTATAAATGGTTGCTGTATATTCTTGATTTTTATCTAAAAAGTCAAAACTAACATCAAATATTCTCGCATTCTCATCGGTTATACTTCCTAAGAACCAATGACCAGTTTCTCTTTCTTTTCTAGCTATGGTTACATAATCACCAACTTCTCCATTGAGCACTTTGGTCTCACTCCAATCTACTCCAACATCTTTTATAAATTGAAATGGTTCTAGGTTAGCTTCATAGTGTTCTACTATGTCGGCAGCCATTTGAATTGGACTATAAATAACCACATACAAAGCCAATTGTTGCGCTAATGTTGTATTAACTTGATTATCTTTTTTGTATTCATCAAATTTAATATTGAAAATTCCAGGCGTATAATCTATTGGTCCTGCTAACATTCTTGTAAAAGCTACGATTGGTAAATGTTCTGGTGGATTGCCACCATCTTCAGCCCAAGCATTAAATTCTTGACCTCTTAAACCTTCTCGAGAAATTGCATTTGGATAGGTTCGTCTTAGACCTGTTGCTTTGATAGGTTCATGAGGATTAATAGCTATCTTATACTTAGCGGCTTTAATAAGCGAGTTATTATGATGATTCACCATAAATTGTCCATGGTGATACTCACCTTTAGGTGATAATTTAAAAACATAACCCGATTTAACAGAATGAATACCTAAGCTTTGCATTAAAGTATAGGCAGAATCTTGCTGTTTAATATAGGTATCCACTCCACCAAAAGTTTCATGGTGCATCATAATGTCAACGCCTTTATCTTTAGCATAATTGACAACATGCTCTAAATCATAATCTGGATAAGGCGTTACAAAATCAAATCCACCTTCCTCAGCTGACCAACCAGTATTCCAACCTTCAACCAAAACACCATTGATATTATTTTTTGCTGAAAAATCAATGTAACGTTTTACATTATCTGTGGTTGCTCCATGTCTTCCAGAAGCCATATCCCAAGTGGTCTTTCCTAAATGCATTTCCCACCAAACACCAGTATATTTCATAGGCTTGAACCACGATACATCTCCAAGTTTATTAGGTTCATTCAGATTAACAATTAAGTTAGATGCAATTAAATCAGGAGCATTATTAGTGATTTGAATGGTTCTCCAAGGCGTATTAAAAGGTAGTTTTCTTCTAACTTTATAATCTGTATTTTCAGAACCTACAAGGTTACTTTCAAGGTTTAGTTTTTCGGTATCAACTTTTAACGTCATCCCAGAATAATCAACTAAAGCTGCTTCATGAAAACTCAAATGAGTTCCATCATCGCCTACCATTGTTACAGGCGTATTAACCGCATTTTCTGGAATGTAGGTTTGTGCTAAATTTGGATGATTTCTATAATTTATGGCATCAATTTCTGAAAGCTTTGTCGTTTTGTAAGTATGCTCATAAATCTCCCAATCACCAGGCGTCCAAAAGGTTTTATAATCTTGAGTTAAATTGAATTGTGTATGCTCTTCAATAATTTCAACTTCTTTTAATCGAGATTGTTTTGGAACTTCATATCGAAACCCAACACCATCATCATACACTCTAAAAACGATGTTTAAATACTGTTCTAGCGACACTTTTTCTTGAAGCTCTACCTTAAGTTCTTTATAATTATTAACAACATCTAATTGCTCTCCCCAAGGCATTTGCCATGTTTCATTAAACGCTCTGTTTTCAGATTTTTTTATGATGAAATTTTTATCGAAATCAGCTGTATTTTTAAACTCAAAACCTAAATACGACGTATCAATAATCACCTTTCCTTCTTTGGCAACCCTGTAATAAGGTTTCCCTGTTTGAGAAAGATTAAAACTGACTTTAATACTGTTGTTTGGTGAACTGATTTCCAAAGGTTGTACTTCGGAAGAATTGCAAGACAACATTAAAAAAGCAGATATGATTATTAATATGGCTTTCATTTTTGATTTTATTTCTTTTCTAATAGAACGATATTATATTCCGAATTCAATACCACATTTCCATTGCTTACTGTGACATCTTGATTAGAATAGGCATCATGAAGCACTGTTCCATCTCCAAAAACCGTTGCAACATTTAAGGTCTTTTTACCTTTTACTAAATCTAAACCAACAACAACTACATCTGTATAATCTTCTTTTGAAAAACTCCTTTTAAACACATAAGGTTGTTGAGTAATCATCTGATGCATTCCAGCTCCAATTGCAGGATGTTTTGCTCTAAATTGCCCTAATTTTTGCCAATGACTCAACACTTTTTTCGTGTTAAAATCTTTTGAAATGGCTTCCCAATTCATAAACGAACGTAATGTTGCATCACCAACAGTTCCTTCAATTTTTAAAGAACGTGCAGACTCATCACCATAATACACTTGTGATGTTCCAGGAGATAACAATAACTTATTAGCAGTTTCAAAAGGTTTTTCTCTACTGGCATCAAACGGACTTCCATCATCGTGAGAACTTAAGTAGTTAAGTGTTCCGAAATCTTTTAAGTCTTCATTTAAAACTTTAGAATATCTATGAAACAAAGGTTCGTAATCCATCTCTTTTGAATTCCATTTAAATTCAAAATTGATCAAACTTTGAAAACTTGGTGGATTAAAATAATTCACTTTTTTATCACCAAAATCGAATATTTGTCCACTACTTACACCATAATTATAGACCTCACCAACAATGTAAAAATCATTATCATCGATTACTTTGTTAGAATTATTCTTTTTGTATTCAGCAAATGCATAATCGCACTCTACTTTAAATTCTTGCCAAACATATTCTTCTGTATGCTTTACAGTATCAACTCTGTAGCCATCTACTCCAAATTCTGTGATGTAATCTGTAAGCCATTTCATAATATAAAAACGAGGCGCTCTTGGATGACCAGTACGCTTAAAAAACGCATCTAATTCTGCTAGTTCTTGTTCATAACGACCTTCAGATTTCCATTTTTCAACAAGTTGAGGAGGTAATTCGACATTGTCATTACTTTCAGTTCTAATATCTGGAAGGTTAGCAACGAGAGTGCAAGTCACTGTATTCTCATAATTTTTATAATCACATTGTCTATCTGTTCTCACCCAACTTTCTGGCCAAACAGGATCTTTTTCGGTGACAGGTCCTGTATGATTAATAACAGCATCTAAAACGATACGAATCCCTCTAGCATGCGCTTCTTTAACCAATTCATGTAAATCTTCTTTGGTTCCGAAATTAGGATCGATTTTTGTCCAATCTTTTGCCCAATAGCCATGGAAACCATAAGACATACCTGTACCTTCATCAGTTCCACCATGAATTTGTTCGACAATTGGTGTCATCCAAATGGCATTGATTCCTAAATCTGAAAAATAGCCTTCTTTTACTTTTTGAGTAATCCCTTTAATGTCACCACCTTCAAAACCTCTTAGTTTTCCAGTTTCTTTAGTTCTATCGAAATTAATATCGTTAGATACATCTCCATTATTAAAACGATCTGTGAGCAAAAAGTATAAGTTAGCACCTTCCCAAACGAAAGGTTGCTCATCTTTACAACTAAATGTCAATAAGATTAAAGCTACTGCTATTAGTCTATTCATATTACTTTACTTTTAAAATAAATGATTCAAGTGGTTGGATATCAACTCTTACTTTTGCCTTTCCATCTTCAACTTTCAAAGTTGATGTATATGTATTATACAGTTGATCTTCGACTTGATATTCGCCATCTTTAAGCGCTAATTTCTGAACCAAATCTTCTGGTAATTGCAACTCAAAACCGTAGGTGTTTTCAGCATTAAAATTAGAAACTACGATTAATTTTTCATCATCACTCCAACGCACAAATGACAATACTTTATCATTGTACCATTCAGTATTTTCTCTATTGTAAGCATGAATATCTTGATAGTTTCCAGCTAAGGCAGAACTATTAATTGTGAAGTTCAGAAGACGTTTATAAAAATCTCTAAGTTGTAATTCTTCTTTGGTCGATTGTCCACCATCAAAGTTTTTATCATTAACCCAACGCACTAAACTTGGTACAGAACCATAATCAAAAATAGAAGTACGTGTTGGATCTCCAAAACCTAAATCTTCAGCTCCAGGCTCGCCAAACTCCTGACCAAAATACACCATTGTAGGTGATGAACTAATTGCTGTCGAAACTACCATTGCTGGTTTTCCTTTTTCTGCACTACCAGCGAAATCAGGACTTGCGATACGTTGTTCATCATGGTTTTCTAAAAAGTGAAGCATGTGCTGTTCAATATCTTTTAAATCGTCTTGAATTGGAGGAATGTTATCCGTTTTCCCATGACCTTGCATCACATGTTTTAGTGTATCATAAAGTTGAACTTTATCATATAGATAATCCATTTTTCCTTTTTTAATATAATCTCTGTACATGCTCGGATTATACACTTCAGCCAATAAAAAAGCATCAGGATTTTTCATTTTGATATGCGAATTCATATAACTCCAAAATTCAACAGGCACCATTTCTGCCATGTCATAACGGAAGCCATCAACTCCTTTTTCTGTCCAATACAATGTGATGTCTTTGAACTTTTTCCATGAACTTGGAATAGCTTTATTTTTCCAAAATTCCAAATGCGCTTTATAATCTTCATTATCGAAACCTTCAGGTAATTCATCAAAATCTTTTTTACCATCAGGACTTACACCATAATTTACCTTTACCGTTTCGTACCAATCGTACATATCTGGTTGTGCTGCTCTTGAACCATTTCCTGTCCATTTTGCAGGATTTTCTTCAAACTTTCCATCAGCCATAGGATGCTTTTCTCCACCTAAAGGCTTGTAATTATTTTTCCATTCTGGAACTTTAAAAGCTTCGCCTGGATTGTAGTAAAAATTGTTGTTCACATCATAAACAACAGTTTTATCATCTTCAGCACCAAAATCTGAAGCACCTTCAGGATTGGTTAAACTTTGATAGTTTCTTGCGACGTGATTAGGCACAATATCAATAATGACTTTTAATCCAGATTTATGAGAACGTTCAATTAAAGCTTCAAATTCCTGTAAACGATTGGCTACATTGTCCGCTAAATCAGGATTTACATTATAATAATCCTTAACAGCATAAGGTGATCCAGCACGACCTTTAACGATATCTGGATCATCATTTGAAATTCCGTAGGATGTATAATCTGTAATCACATCGTGATGTGGCACACCTGTGTACCAAATATGTGTTACACCTAAATCTTTAATTTCGGTTAGTGCTTTATCTGTAAAATCGCTGAATTTCCCTATACCATTTTCCTCAAGAGTTCCCCAAGGTTTATTAGTTGTGTTTATGTTACCAAATAATCGTGTAAAGACTTGATAAACAACTTCTTTTTTCTTCATTTCAATTTTAGGCTTTGTAGGTTTTTGAATTGGTTTTTCTTCGTTTTTGCATGCAACGACACAAAGTAAAACAGGTACTAATAAAAGGTATTTTAATTTTTTCATACGTTTAATATTATGAGATTTAGCTTGGCTGAACCTACGGTTTCTCGTCACTCATTCTTCGTTCTGTCGAAATGACAACTAGTTATTTTTTTAATTTGATTTTTATATCTTTTTCTTTTGAAGTATTCCATTTTAAACTAAGCGTTAAGATTTTTTCTTTTTCACTATAGTCCATATTGATTTCTTTATTTTCAAAATTTATACGTTTGGGTATGTTCTTAATATTATGAATCACTAACTCAATTTCTTTATCAGTTGCGATATAATTTGAACCTATTTTAGCTTCCAAATTAATTTCTAACCAATTATCTTCTAATTTAGATTTAAACTCTAAGATTTCGTATAATCCTTTCTCAATAACATTAACTGTTTTCCCATCGTCGTTATAATATTCCCTCATACTTTCAGTAACACTTTCATCATAATAATAATGTAACTCTAAAGTATTTCCATCATATTCTCTGGTTGATTGCATAGGTTTCGCCATAGGAACAAATGCACCACCACGAACAAATGTTGGAATGCTATTTTCTTTTAAATTGTAAATAGTAACGCTTCCAGCTTCATATTTTTTATCTGAATAAAAATCGAACCAATTTGAAGTATTAGGAAAATAAACTGTCTTCTTTTCTTCTTTAGACATGGTAACAGGAACGACTAAAAAGTCATTTCCCCAAAGATAAGCTGTGGCATCATCTTTAAGAATTTCCTTATTATCTTCAAAAAATAATGGTCGCATTAAAGGTTGACCTTCCATATGATTTAGAACCATCAAATTATAATTGTAAGGCAATAAACTGTAACGCAATTCAATGGCTTGTTTAGCTAAGACTTTTGCTTTATCACTTCTAAACACAGGTTCACTAGCCACTTCTTCTTGAGCATGAGGTCTAAAAATTGGTTGAAATACACCGTATTGTAACCATCTAACATACAACTCATCATCAAGATTAGCACCTGCAAAGCCACCTAAATCACTATGCATATAGGCCAAACCTTGCATTCCCATTTGGAGTGCAATTTCAGGTTGAGACTGTAATCCTCCCCAAGTTCTATTCACATCACCAGACCAAGGCACCATTCCATAACGTTGAGAACCTGAATAACCTGCTCGCATTAAAATAAATGGACGCCTGTTTGGGTTTGCTTCTAGACTTGCTTCGTAGACAAGACTAGCCCAATCGTGACCATAAATATTATGCACTTCATCAGCTGTTCCTGTGGCGTGTATCAGATCTGAAGGATGCACTTCTGGTTCCCCTAAATCTCCCCAAAAACCGTTAACTCCAAGTTGAGATAAGTCTTTATAAATGTTTTTAAACCATTGTTCTCCTTTAGGATTATAGATATCTATTAAGCCCGTATTTCCAAAATAAAAATCGTATTTATATGGATTCCCTATTGAATCTTTTGTAAGAATATCTTCTTTGACAGCTTCTTGCCAACGACTAGATGTCGTTAATATAAATGGTTCGGTAATTAAAATGGTCTCAACATTTTTTGAGTGCAAATCTTTAATCATTTGCTGAGGATTAGGAAACGAATCTCTATCGAACGCTAGATTTCCCATCGTACCTTTTAACTTTTTCCCAAACCAATATAAATCTAAGATAATCGCATCAACAGGAATATCTTCATCTCTAAATTTATCAATAGTTTCAATAGTTTCTTTTTGAGAATGATATCCAAAACGACTTGAGAAATTCCCTAAAGCCCAACGAGGAAGCATTGGCTGTTTCCCAGTTAAATCGGTATAATTATCAATAATATCATACCAAGAATCACCAACGACAACCTGATAGGTTTTACGTCCTGAAATGGTTTCATAGGTTAAAGTGTTATCGCCTTTACTATCTAAATCTAAAAATCCAATTGGAGCATTATCAAAATGAACCATGTATTTGTTTGAAGACATCACAATTGGCAACGTATAATTCATCAATTTAGATTCGGTTTCATAACCATAATGTGCCTTATTATAGAGCTCCAAACGATGTCCACGACGATTCATTCCTAGCGCTCTTGCTCCTCCTCCATACAATACTTCATTATGTGTAAGGTTGAACTGTATGGTTTCGAAGTTATCATTCTTTTGATATCCATTTCGTTCTGAAATCACTTCTTTACCTTTATACCAGTACGTAATTTGAAATGGTTTCTTTTGAATATGAACAGAAATTCCAGAGGTTTTAAATTCGGTCATATCCTCAGTATCAATAAGCTCAGGAGACTTAGACATTGGTTGTAAAACTACGGCATGGGATTGCTGTTTTAAACTTTCTCCTTTAGGAATAAAAGTGGTCTCAACAATTTCTGTATTATAAAACTGAAGGAGATACTTTCCGTCTGAAACATTAACTTCGAGTGAATTCTCGTTTTGATTTAGGCTAATAAATTCTCGTTTTTTAATTTTCTCCGGAAACAACCAAAGCATGGCTTCTTCAAAATTATTTCGCCATAATTCTTCATTGTGTTTTCCTTCAGGCACAATTTTAGATTGTATATTTTGAGAAGGAAATCCTGTATCTTTTAACAGCGACATCATCGTATTCATATCAGTAACTGTCTGACTGATTTCTGTACGTGATGTTTTAGTCCCTTCTTTTCCACCAGCTAAAAAATACATTTTGGTATCTTGAATGTTTCCGTTTGCTGTTGTAAATGTGTTTACGTCTTCTGAAGCAAACCAGAATGCAGGAGAATACACACCAATTTTCCCAAAAATAGTTGGATATTTTAAGGCTGCATAATGAGAAATTAATCCGCCCATTGAACTACCAAAAATTCCTGTATTAGCTTTATCTGTTAAGGTTTTATAATTTGAATCGATATAAGGTTTTAATGTTTTAACAACAAACTCCATATAGGCTTCGCCTTCTCCTCCACCATATTCTGAATGAACCCAAGGCGAGTATTCATCAAGTCGTTTTTCTTCACCATTATCGATACCAACAACAATAAAACTCATGTTGTGGCCTTTATATAATTTATTTAAAGTTTCATCAACTGACCATTCTCCATAACCTGAGGTACTTTTATCAAACAGATTTTGTCCATCGTGCATATAAATAACAGGAAACGATTGGTTTGCAGAATTGTAATTTGGCGGCAAATACATCCAAATTTTACGTTTTCGATTAAGTTGAGGAATTTCAAAATCTTCAGCTAATACGAAGACATTATCAGCCATTGTAGATTGATCGGCTTCACTTTTATCCCAACTTAAAATTTTAACGTGTACTGTATCATTTGGCTGTTCAAAATTATAAATTCGGTTTTCTATTTGATTGCCTTTAGCATCTCTTTCTACCGAATCCCAAGACCCTTGTGTGAACTTAAAATTGATATTTCCGTCTTGTTTAGGAAAAGTAATGTAATAGGCTTTCCCTTCTTTTTCGAGCTTATACGATTCATTTCCTCCAGACCAATTTTCAAAATCTCCAGAAATATATATGGATTCTTTGGTGTTATCAGGATATTCATCAACAACAAAAGTCACCTGCGAATAGGCTGTTTGAAACAGGAAAATAATAATTACGTATAGGTGTTTTTTCATTTTTACTTTAAATTTCTGGCTGTTCAGAACTGAGAATTAATTCTTTTTTGTTGTTAGAATTACACTTCCTTTTTCATTCAAGGTGATGCTATCTTTCCAAATCAGTGTGTCTCCTGTTATTATGTTTTTTAAGGTTTTTCCATTCAAACCAATTTCAGCATAGCGTTCTAAATCTAAAGTGATTGGTTTTTCATTTTTATTTAAAATGAGCACAACGGTTTCTTCGCCTAAAGTTCTTGTTAGCATATAAGTTCCGTTAAAAGGTGCAAAATGAGTTGTTTTTCCTTCGTGGATTGCTTTACTATCTTTTCGGTAATTCAATAGTTTTCTAAGGAATGACTGCATGTCTTTTTCATCATCAGATAAACCTTCACCTGTAAATGCATTTTTTGAATCACCTTCCCAACCTCCAGGATAATCTGTTCGGATTAAACCATGGTCGCCTGGTTTTTCGAAATCATTCATTAAGATTTCGGTTCCATAATACATCTGTAAAATTCTTGGCATTGAAGCATACGTTGCTAATGCCATTTTTGTATTAGATATATCTCCTTTAAGTTGAGTAAAAATGCGGCTCATATCATGATTGTCTGGAAATACCATAATGTCTTTCGGACGCACATAATGGAAATCGTTTGCTAGACCTTCGTAGATTTTAACAAGACCTTTATCCCAAGATTCAGCTTCATTTAATGCTTCTACAACTTTGACTTGCATCGCAAAATCCATCGTTGATTTTAAATTAGAATCGTAACCATCTTTATTATTTGCACCATCTTGCCAATAACCTATTAATAATGGATTATAACTCCATTCTTCGCCAACAATACTGAAGTTAGGATATTCGGTCATAATCGCTCCAGCCCAATCACTCATAAATGCTTTTTCAGAATAAGGATAAGTATCTTGACGAATGCCATTCAATTGAGCAGTTTCAATCCACCAAATACTATTTTGAATAATATATTTAGCCATAAACGGATTGCGCTGATTTAAATCTGGCATTGAAGCCACAAACCAACCTTGAGAAAATCCATCGCTATCGTATTTGGAAGCATAAGAATCTTGATTCGTTGTTCGTCTATGATTAGAATTTATATTAGTTTCCCAATTCCAAGTATCAATATGTTTTTCATAATTGTCTTGCAGATTGACCCAATCTTTAAAAGGCAAATCTTTCATCCACCAATGTTCTAATCCGCAGTGATTAGCAACTTGATCCATGACTAATTTCATTCCTCTATTCTTTAACTCTAGAGACAAATCTTTATATTGGTCAAGCGTCCCAAAACGAGGATCTATTTGATATAAATCTGTAATAGCATATCCATGATACGAACCTCGCTTCATATCATTTGTAAGCATTGGCTGAGGCCAAACAGCTGTAAATCCTAAGTCATGAATATAATCGAGATGTTGAGTAATACCTTGAATATCGCCTCCATGTCGAGCATAATCATCAGATCTATTAATGCTACGATCTAGCAATTCAGGCTGACCTTCCATCGCTAAAGGAGAATCATTACCAGTGTTTCCGTTTGCGAAACGATCTGGAGTAATGAGATATAAAGCGTCTGTACTATCGAAACCAATATAATCTTCGGCAGGTTTTTGACGTGCTTTTAATTCGTAAACATCAATTAATTCGTCACCATTATCATTTTTGAAAATGATATTGAATTGACCTTCAGAAGCATTCTTAGAAATTTTTAAATCTATAAATAAGTAATTGTTACTATTATCACCTTTCGAAACCTTTTCAATTGAAACACCGCTGTATGAAACACTTGGTGTAAAGTCTCCAATATTAGTATGTTTTACTAAAAGTTGAAGTTGCTCATTTTGAAAGCCTGTCCACCAATTTGGAGGTTCAATGCGTTCAACATTGCTTTGATTAATAAGTTCTACCTGTTGCTGATTAGTCATATCAACTTCAGAAGTATTCTCTTTACAAGACACACTTAAAACGGTTAAACATGAGAAACATAAATAGATAAGTTTATTCATAAAACTATTTTAAGTGTGTTTGATATTTATACTGTCACCAATTTTTTTGAACTAATGGTTATCACTTTTCCATTAACTAAAATTTCTAAATCTTGTGCACCTTCAAGTTCAAAATCTGTATGATCTTTAGAAGCATTTACTTTTATGATTTGGTTTCTAAAATTGACTTTAAATGAAAATCCTTCCCATTGCTCAGGAATTTTAGGTTCAAAAGATAAGGTATCATTTACGACACGCATACCACCAAACCCTTCAACAATACTCATCCAAGTTCCAGCCATAGAAGTAATATGAAGACCTTCTTCAACTTCATGGTTATAATCATCTAAATCTAATCGAGATGTACGCAAGTAAAAGGCATAAGCCTGTTCCATTCGATTTAATTTTGCCGCTTGAATACTATGGACACAAGGAGACAATGAACTTTCATGAACGGTAAATTGCTCATAAAAATCGAAATGACGTTCTAATTCTTCAGAAGAAAAATGATCTTCAAAAAAGTAGAATCCTTGTAATATATCTGCTTGTTTTATATAAGGCGAACGTAAGATGCGATCCCAAGACCATTTCTGATTTATTGGTCGTTGAGACTTTGGTAAATCTACGACTGTAATCAATTCTTTATCTAGGAAACCATCTTGTTGTAAATAGATTTTTTTTGCTTCATCAAAAGGAAAATACATCTTGTCTGCAACGTCTTTCCATTGAGATAATTCAGCTTTAGACAACTTTGCTTTATGCATAATTCTTGTATAATCAGAACCATACTCTTTTTTAATTTTCTCAATATTTTCTAAAGCATAATCAATACACCACTTTGCGATATAGTTTGTGTACCAGTTATTATTGACGTTATTTTCATATTCGTTTGGACCAGTAACACCAAGAATTACGTACTGTTGTTTTGCTTCAGAAAACGTAGCTCGTTGTTGCCAAAATCTTGCAATACCGATTAGCACTTCTAAACCTTGTTGAGGAATATAGCTGTAATCTCCTGTAAAACGATGATAGTTATAAATAGCGAATGCAATAGCTCCATTACGATGAATTTCTTCAAAAGTAATTTCCCATTCGTTATGACATTCTTCACCATTCATTGTTACCATTGGATACAAAGCCGCTCCATTTGAAAAGCCTAATTTTTCAGCATTTTCAATCGCTTTTTCTAAATGATTATAACGATATTCTAAAAGCGTTTTAGCAACATTTTGATCTTTAGTTGCCATATAAAATGGAATGCAATACGCTTCAGTGTCCCAATACGTACTTCCACCATATTTTTCACCAGTAAATCCTTTCGGACCAATATTTAATCTAGCATCTTTACCAAGATACGTTTGATTTAAATGAAAGATATTAAAACGAATTCCTTGTTGAGCTGCAACATCACCTTCAATAGTGATATCTGCCATATCCCAAATCTTTGCCCAAGCTTGTTTTTGCGTCTCAAGTAAAGCGTTAAAACCTAATTTGGAAACCTTATTAAGTAGTGACTTTGTTACTGGAACAAGGTCATTTTTATCATGATTTCTATCAGAAACATAACCACCAAATTTTGTAAGTGTGATTGTATCTCCTTTAGACACTTGGTTTTGATATGTAAATTCAATTTTATGTTCTGAATTATTGACTGTTTTGTTCTGATTTAAGACAGTTCCATTTAATGACACCTGAGTATGCATAAATGTACACACATGAAATTCTGTTTTCATTGTTTTAGACACAATAAAAGCTTGCTCATTGTCATGACTCACATCAAGTACATCCCAAAACTTGTCATCCCAGTTTGAATCTTCATTGGTAATACCATTATCTAAATAAGGATAAAAATCAATTTGAGCGTCGTTATTTAAAGGTGTTACACTGTATTCAATGGCACCAACCTCATCAATATCTAAACTTAAAAATCGTTTTGTTTCTACTTTAACTTCAATAGAATTTTGAAGTGTAGCCATAAAACTTCGAGATAACCAACCTTCTTTCATATTGAGTTCTCTTCTGAAGTTTTCTACTTTTTCACATTTAGCTAAATCTAATTGTTCTCCATTAATTAAAACATTAATTCCAATCCAATTAGGAGCATTCAATACTTTAGCAAAGTATTCAGGATACCCATTTTTCCACCAACCAACTCTGGTTTTATCTGGATAGTAAACACCTGCAACATAACTCCCTTGAAACGTTTCAGCTGAGTAGTGTTCTTCAAAATTAGCACGTTGTCCCATGGCTCCATTTCCGAGACTCATTAGGCTTTCTGAAGATTTAACCTGTTTTGGATTAAACCCTTCTTCTATGATTGACCAGTTATCTGGTTGTATATAATTGTTATTCATTATATTTTACAAATCAGTTATTGATTGATAAATTACTTTTTGTTTGTATGTTGTCCTGAAATAATACGCTCAATAAATCCTTGAGACATTTCAGTAAAATCTTTAAAAATATAATCAGCTTCATGTAATACTGATTTTTCGCCAATACCTATAGATATCATATTGGCAGTATTTGCTGCTTGCACTCCAGCAACTGAATCTTCAAACACAATACAGTCTTCAGGATTTATATTTAAAAGTTCAGCTCCAATTAGGAATACTTCAGGATCAGGTTTTGCTTTAGACACATCATTACCATCAACGATAGCTTCAAATTTATCTAAAAGGTGAACCTTTTTTAAAATTGGAGTTGCATTTTTACTTGCAGACCCTAAGGCAATTCCTTGTTTATTTTCAATAAGAAAATCTAAAACTGTAGATACATCTGGAAGTATTTCAGAAGCATCCATGTTATCGATATAACTTAGATAGTTTTCATTTTTAATAGCCATCAGATTCGTAAATTCTTCATCTGAAAGGGTTTTATTTCCCCATTCTAATATTTTCTCTAGTGAACGAACTCGGCTTACACCTTTAAGTTGTTCATTTTGTTCTTCGGAAAAATCTATACCAATACTACTCGCTAATTTTTTCCAAGCTAAAAAATGATATTTTGCAGTGTCAACGATGACACCATCTAAATCAAATATGAATCCTTTTTTATGCATTGTATACTGTATCTTTTTTATCATTTATTTTAAAGGACAATAATCCAGCGATTATAAAACTCACTCCACTTACAATCAGAGCAAAAATTGCTTGGTTATCGTAAGCGTATTTTACAAGTGGTCCGCCAATTATTCCGTTAATTATTTGTGGAATTACAATGAAGAAGTTAAAAATCCCCATATACACTCCCATTTTTTTTGCAGAAATAGATCCAGCTAACATAGCATAAGGCATAGACAAAATGCTAGCCCAAGCAATCCCAATGCATACCATTGGAAGAATTAACCAATTTTCATTAGGCATAAAATAAATTAGTATTAACCCAATTCCACCTACGAATAATGCATACGCATGCGTTTTTTTTCTGCTAATTTTTTTTGCTAAAACAGGCAAAAGGAATGCAAATATTGCTGAAACACCATTATAGATACCAAAAAGAATACCAACCCAATTACCTGCTTGCTGATATGTTTCACTACTAGAATCTTCTGGTGATAGTCCGTAAATATGTTGTGCAATTGCAGGCACTGCAAAAACCCACATACCAAATAAAGCAAACCAGGAAAAGAATTGCACCCAACTTAATTGTCTCATTGTTTCTGGCATTGTTCTAAAATCTTCGAAAATATCAGTTAGTTTTGCTTTTCGTTTTTCACCACTTTCTGTAACTAAGTCTGGATTTTTTGCTGCTTCGAATTGAGCTAATTCCTCTGGCGAATATTCTTTAGTAGTAAAAATGGTTACTAAAATTGAGACAACTAAAACAATAGCTCCAATTATAAATGACCATAATAGGTTGGCTGGCACAGTACCTTCTTCTGATACTTGAGCAACTCCAAACCAATTGGCTAACATCCAAGGTAACCATGATCCAATAACCGCTCCAATTCCAATTAAAGCTGTTTGAATACTAAATCCTTTCGTTGTTTGTTCATCTGAAAGATTATCAGCCACCAATGCACGAAATGGCTCCATTGCAATATTAAATGAAGCATCCATAATCATCAGCATTCCTGCTCCAACCCAAAGCGCTGGAAGAATAGCAATCATAAAATCAGCTTGAGGAATTAAAATCATTCCTACAGAAGCTAATACAGCTCCTAACAAAAAGAATGGTTTTCTACGACCAAATCTTGTCCAAGTATTATCGCTATAATGGCCAATTATGGGTTGAACAATAAGCCCCATAAATGGTGCAATTAGCCAAAACCATGACAATTCATGTACATCAGCTCCAAAAATTTGTAAAATTCTACTTGCGTTGGCATTTTGAAGGGCAAAACCCATTTGAATTCCTAAGAAACCGAAGCTCATGTTCCAGATTTCCCAAAATCCAAGCGTGCGCTTTTTCATAATAGTATGTTTAAATTAATACTATTGACAAGCGATAAAACTTATCAAAACTTAAATGTAGAAGTGAAAATATAAGTTTTGATTATGGTGTAAATATAGTAAAGTTTTTAATTATCCAATATTAAATCTATTATTTGGTCGATTCTCTTTCAATTAATTCTGTCTCAATTATGACAGTTTGGTAGATTTCTTCTTCCTCTTCATCCGTTTCATCTAATTCTAATCTATCAATTAATAAATCGGCAGCTTTTTCACCTATTTTTTGTCCGTGTTGACTTATTGTTGACAAACTTGGTGTCGAATGTTTAGAGAGCACGCCATCAGTAAAGCTGACCACTTGAAGCATATCTGGAATTTCTATTGCAAGTTTTCTTGCTACTTTCATTGCAGTAACCGCATACAATTCATTTACAGCAAAAATGCCATCGATATTTTGATTTGACCTGAAGAGTTGTTCGATTTCTTTTTCTAATGCCTCTAAGTGATTTTCTGATAATAATTTATCATCAACTTTTAAAATCAATGACGATTTAGGATGTATCTTATGCTCTTCTAAAGCCTCTAAATACCCTTGAGTTCTTAATTTCCCAACACTAACATAATCTTTGGTGGTAATAATCGCAATATTTTTGCAGCCATTAGTAATGAGTTTCTCCACGGCAAGCTTAGCTCCATTAACGTCATCAACAATAACTTTATCGCATGGAATTTCATTTACAACACGATCAAACATAACAATTGGCATCCCTTGATTTATAGTTTCTATAAAATGGTGATAATCTTGCTGTTGTAAAGTCTCTTTAGCAATCGATAAAATAAAACCATCTATACTACCATTTGCTAACATTTGCATATTAATTACTTCTTTATCAAAAGACTCATTTGAAAGTCCTACAATAACATTGTATCCACGTCGATTAGCTATCAATTCGATACCTGTAATAACTTTTGAAAAGAAGTGATGCACTATCTCAGGTATAATAATACCAATTGTCTTTGTTTTTCTATTTTTAAGACTTAGCGCAATATTATTTGGTCTGTAATTATATAATTTAGCAAAGGCCTGAACTTTTTGCCTAGTATCTTCACTTATTTCAATACTATTTCTAAGCGCTTTAGAGACCGTAGATATCGAAACATCTAATTCTTTAGCAATTTGTTTTAAGGTTACTTTTCTTTTCATTTGAAAGTTATAATAAATTAATTCTAGGATCAAAATAAAAAATCAAATCCAAGAAAAATAATTAAATCGATTTTTTATTAATTCTAAAGAAATAAGGCTTTTTCAATATTTCTTAATATCGCAATAAAGGTATTATTTTATTATAAAATCCATAATTAGAGACCGTTTATTATTGTTTTCTGTTAAATTTTAAAAAGTTTTTAACACGAAAACGTTTTCGCTCAGCAAATACAATCTGATAACTCAGAATTTACTTAAAAGTTACATAACTTTAACCCTAGAAGTGAAAATATAAACAAAAATTTAACTGAAATTAACTTAAAAATAGTGTATGAAAACATTTTTAAACAGCTTGTTATTACTAGCTTTTTTGTTGCCTGCATCCTTATTTGCTCAAACTTTGGTAACAGGAACTGTGACAGATCAAGCTGATGCATCTCCCATACCAGGTGTTAATATCCTTATAAAAGGAACAACAACTGGAGCTTCAACTGACTTTGATGGTATTTACAGTCTTGAAGTTAATCAAGGAGACATTCTAGTATTCTCTTATTTAGGCTATGTTACTCAAGAAATCACTTATTCAGGTCAATCTCCATTAAATGTTATGTTAATAGGAGACGTAGCTTTACTTGATGAAATTGTAGTTATTGGCTATGGTTCTGTTAAAAAAGAAGATTTAACTGGATCTGTAGATGTTGTTTCTTCAAAAGACTTTAATCAAGGTCCTATTGTTTCAACTGATCAATTACTAACCGGTAAAGCTGCTGGTGTTCGTATTACAAACTCTGGTGGTTCACCAGATTCAGCTCCAAATATTAGAATTCGTGGTGGTGCTTCATTATCAGCAAATAGTAGTCCATTAATTGTCATTGATGGTGTACCTATTGGTAATGATAGTCCTGCTGGCATAAGCAACCCTTTATCTTTAGTCAACCCTAACGATGTTGAAAGTTTCTCTATTTTAAAAGATGCTTCTGCGACAGCAATTTATGGCTCTAGAGCTTCTAATGGTGTAATTATTATAACAACTAAAAAAGGAACTTCTGGCGATGAAGTCATATATAACTTCTCTTCTGACATCTCAGTTAGTTCAGCTGGAAGCGGCTTAGATATGATGACAAGTAGTGAATATGTAAAATTCATTCAAGAATATCACCCTAGTTTTGTAAGTTCTTTAGGTGTACCTGTTGGTTCTGTAAGTACAAATGAATCAGTGGCTCAAATTATTAATGGTCGAGCTATATATGATACTGATTGGAGAGACAATGTATTCAGAACAGCAATAACATCTAACACAAATTTTAGCGCAAGAGCAAATTTATTTAAAAAAATACCTTTTAGAGCTTCTGTTGGTTATACAAATGCAGAAGGTGTAGTAAGGACTGATGACTATGAACGTGTAAGTGCTTCATTTAAATTAACTCCGAAGTTACTAAATGACAATTTAAAATTAGATATTAATGCTAAAGCTACATATGCAGATAAAAATGCTATTGATTCTGATGGAGCTCTTGGAGGTGCTATTAATTTCGATCCAACAAAACCTGTTTATGATAACAATAGTATTTTCGGAGGTTATTATGTAAACATGAATGGGAACTTAATAGATGGTCAATGGAATCCAGTTGCATTACTAAATCAACGTGAGCGACCAGAACGTATATTTAGATTTTTAGGTAACGTCGAATTAGATTACAAACTACCTTTTCTTCCTGGATTAAAAGCAGTTGTTAATTTAGGTTTAGATGCGTCAAGAGCCAAAATTGAAGAGCGTTTCTCTGATAATTCTTTAGCTACTTATCGTGTCACTAGTAATGGTACTTCACCATATGTATTTAACCCAGGTGTTAATTTTGCCGAAAGACAACACATTACAAACACCACAATGGACGCTTATGTGCAATATAATAAAGATTTAGAAGAAAGTTTTATTAATAGATTTGATGTACAAGCTGGTTATTCTTACCAAAATTTTAAAAATGACGGAAACAAAGATGAATACGATTATATAACTACTGATCAACAAGTATTAGATTATAATCTACCCATTGGTGACCGATTTGAAGTTTTTGATATAAATAATCCTAACAATAGATATTACAACCTTTTAAATTTACAATCGTTCTTTGGACGTGCAAATATAGATTTCGCAGGAAAATACCTTTTAACTTTATCATTCAGAGCAGATGGATCTTCATTATTCCAAGAAGATGATCGTTGGGGATTTTTCCCTTCAGCAGCATTCGCATGGAAACTCAAGAATGAATCCTTTATAGAAAATAGTACCGTAATTAATGATTTGAAATTAAGATTAGGTTGGGGACAAACAGGGCAGCAAGATATTACAGGTAAGGTAGGATATTACCCTTCACAGCCTTTATTCGAAGCTGGAAGTAGTAATAGTCTATATTTACCTGGTTCATCATTATATTCTGCAATAGCTTTTAATCCAGATTTAACTTGGGAAAAAACGACTACTTTTAATGCTGGTATTGATTTCGACATCTTAAAAAATAATCTGATTACAGGTGCTTTTGACGTTTATTTTAGAAAAACCACCGACTTATTAGCATTTGTTCCCTTACCTCCTGGACAATCATTTTCTAGTAGTTTTGCTGATAACGTTGGAGAAACTGAAAGTAAAGGATTTGAATTAAATCTAAACATTAATCCAATACAAACAGAGGATTTCAACTTTAGTATTGTTTCAAATATTGCTTATAACAATACAGAGGTTACCGATTTAGAAGGGTTAGCTGCCATCCCAACAGGAGGCTCTGTAACTGGTACAGGTACAATTTTACAGCGTCATGCCGTCGGACAACAAGCAAGTAGTGCTTATGTGTTTAAGCAATTATATGATGCTAATGGTGCTCCAATTCCTGGTGCTTTCGCAGATAGAAATGGTGATAATATTATTAATGACGACGACCGTTATTATCAATCTATTGCTCCTAACTGGACTTATGGATTTGGACTAAACTTTACTTACAAAAATTGGGATTTAAGTTCTAGTTTTAGAGGGCAAATTGGAGGAAACGTGTTTAACTTAAATAAATTAAGTTACGGAAACGTAGAAAACGCATTACCTAATAACAATACAAGTTTATCAAATGTACTTAACTTTTATAGTGGTGCAGCAGATCCAACTTTCTATGAAGCAATTGGCAATACAATTTATTCAGATTACTACCTAGAAGATGCATCTTTTCTTAGATGTGATAACATTGTGCTAGGACATAGATTTGACAATATAATAAAGGATGTCAATTTACGTTTTTATGGAAGTGTTACTAATCCTTTTATAGTAACTGATTATTCAGGTCAGGATCCAGAAAATTTTGGAGGAATTGATGGTAATTTCTACCCAAGACCTACTGTATATACATTTGGAATTAACTTAGACTTTTAAAAAAAAAAACATGAAAAAAGCTATAAAAACAATAGTTGTTGTATTAAGTTTCTCTTTTCTGGGAATATATTCTTGTACAGACGACCTTAATGTAGAACCCAAAGTTGAATTAACTTTAGAAGAGTTATTGGCTGAAGACCCAAACGCTGTTGAAGGGATTGTATCTCGACTATATGCATCATTTGCACTATCAGGGCCAGACGGTTCAGGAAGTTCAGATATTGATGATGATGCTGGTGAATCTCCTTTTTTAAGAGGAATTATAAACTTACAAGATTTTACTGCAGATGGCATGAAGAATCGTTGGGGAGATGATGGATTAGACCAATTAACCACAGCTTCTAATTGGGATGGAAATAATAAGTTTTTTAGATATTTATACAATAGAATTTATTATACAATACCTCAATGTAATAATCTTATTGATATACTAAATTCAGTTTCAGTAGAAGGGACAGACCTAGCAAAAAATGAAGCTCGTTTTTTACGATCTTTAGCTTACTTTTATTTAATTGATTCGTTTGGAAAAGGTGTTCTCGTTACAGAGGACAATATAGGGGAAAGCGATCCGCTTCCAGAATCTAATCGTTTAGAACTGTTTACTTATGTCGAAAATGAATTGTTAGAAATTGAACCTCTAATGCCACCAACAAATGGTTATGGTAGAGCAAACACATTTGTGGTAGACATGTTACTAGCTAAGTTATACATGAATGCTGAAGTTTATATTGGACAACCAAAATATAATGAAGCTTTAGTTTATGTCAATAAAATCATCAACGAAGGTGGATATCAATTAGCAACGAATTTTGTTCAAAATTTCTCAGGAGACAATGATAATTCTCCAGAAATTATTTTCCCTTTAATTGCTGATGCGGTAGTAAGTCAAAGTTTTGGTAATACTACCTACATTGTAAATGGTAGCTTAAGCTCTGACACTATGCCAATTGAAGATTTTGGAGCTCTAGAAGGCTGGCAAGGACATCGTGCTTCACCAGCTTGGTATAGCTTGTTTGGCTCTAGCTCTGCAGAGTTAGCAGCTTCAAATGATGTAAGAGCTAGTTTATTCTGGACAAGCGGTCATAACTATGAGATGACAGATTATAGAGAATGGACAGATGGCTACCCATCAATTAAATTTAGAAATACAGATTACAATATGGCTACTTCTGCAACAAGTTTCTCTGGTACAGATTTCCCATTATACAGATTAGCAGATGTGTATTTAATGTATGCTGAATTAGCTGTAGTACATAATGCAAGTGGAGCTAATATGAACACTGCATTAGATTTAGTGAATCAAGTTAGAACTCGCTCTAATGCAGACCCAATTAGTTCTTTTGAATTAACAGAAGACTTTATTTTAGATGAAAGAGGTAGAGAATTAAACCTTGAAGGACATAGACGTACTGATTTAATACGATTCAATAAATTTACAGGCGGAAATTACATTTGGCCTTGGAAAGGAAATACAGCTGCAGGAACTTCTATTCCTGATCATTACAAGTTATTTCCTATCCCTGAACAAGCTAGAGGAGCAAATCCTAATTTAACACAAAACTCAGGTTATTAAAACTATGAAAATGAAATATTTATTTAAATTTTGTCTTGTCTCATTTACATTATTATTCATTTCATGTAGTGATGATGACAATTTACAAATTTCTGAAGGGAGTTTCGGAAATATTCTAACACCAGATGAAGGACAAGCATTTGTACTTAACCCTTTAGAAGAACAAACAAATAATGCAATTACTGTAAGTTGGGAAGATGCTAATTATAGTGTTCCAACAGGAGTCAATTATACAGTTGAAGTAGCTGCTTCTGGAACAAATTTCGAAAATCCAATTGCAATTGGAAACACAAACACCAACGCCTTGGCTACTAACATCGCCAATTTTAATGGCTATGTAGTACAAGCAGGTTTATTCCCATTTGTAGAAGGGAGTTTAGACATTAGAATAAAAGCTGATATTGGAGACGAAAATGTGTTACCACAATACTCAAGTGTTGTAACCATAACAGTAACGCCATTTACTACAGACTTACCTAGAATTGCTGTTCCAGGAAACCATCAAGGTTGGGACCCTCCAACAGCACCTACATTAGCTGCTTCTGCATTTGGAGAAACAGACTATGAAGGTTATGTATGGTTAGATGGTGAATACAAATTCGTTGCACCAGATCAAACTGGAGCTTTCGAATGGGGCAATACAGATTGGGGAGATGATGGAACTAATACAGGTATATTAATAGATATGGATGGCGAATCTAATTGTAATGCAAGTGTGGCAGGCTATTATTTTGTGCAAGCCAACACCTCTGATTTAACTTACTCAACAGCATTACATAGTTGGGGAGTTATAGGTAATGCAACACCAACAGGCTGGGATAGTGATACTGATATGATTTACGATCCTGTAACACGCACTCTAAGTGTTACTTTAGATTTAATTGCTCAAGAAGCTCCAGATAATGGACTTAAATTTAGAGTAAATGACGATTGGACAATTAACTTAGGAGATTCTGGCGCAGATGGAACTATGGAACTTAGTGGTGATAATATTGGAGTAGCAACTTCAGGTAATTATACAATTATATTAGACTTAAGCAATCCAAGAGAGTATACTTATTCTTTAACTTTAAACTAAAAAACAATGAAAAAAATATTAAAACTAGTATCGTTTTTTGCTATACTAATATTTGCTGTAAATTGTGATGATAATGAAGATTTTGAGTTTACTACTCCTGTAGAGAGCTTTAACATTATTACTCCAGGTGATGGAGTTAGCATAATATTAGATAGTACTAACGACCAAAATACAGCACTTACTATTGTTTGGAATGATAATATTACTGGTGCAGAAACTTACGCTATTGAAATGTCAATAGATGATTCATTTACTAATCCAATAAATATAGGATCTTCTATTAGTAATACATTCACTATCTCTGTAGAAAACTTAAATACATTATTGCTAAATAATAATTTTTCTGCACTAGAAGAAGCTTCTATGTATTTAAGAATAACCGCTAATGACTTAAAAACTAATGCGATTAGATTAACCGTAAGTTCTTATCCAGAAGACAACCCAATTATTACAAGTCCGGATAGTACTTTTGAAATTGTATTATCAGATATTACTGCTGATGATACTGCACTAACTGTCGATTGGACAGACCCTAATTTTACTCCTGAAAGCACTGTAATTGTTGATTATTATATAGAAGTAGCTGCTGCAGGAACAGATTTTGCAACTGTAGAATCTTTAGGTAATACGCAAGATAGAACTTTATCTTTTACTCATAGCGAATTAAATGCAGCTGCTCTAAGTTTAGGACTTCAAGCAGAGACTGTTTCTATGTTAGACCTTAGAGTTCGTTCTGTGTTAGAAACAACATCTGGAGATCTTGAAAGAAATTCAGATCTTATTACTATAACTATTACACCTTATGAAACAGCTTTACCTCCAATATTATACGGAGTTGGAGCTGGAATGCCAGATGCTGGATGGGGATGGAATACGCCTGTTGAATTCACACTTATTGGTGCTATTTATTCTGGAAATGTAAATTTATCACCTGATAATGATGGTAATTTTAGATTTTTTACTGATGCATCACTTGAATGGGATTCACCAAGTCAAAATTATCCTTGGTATGAATCTAGAGGATATACGATTGATACTAATTTAGTAAATGCAAATGATGGTGATAGTAATTTCCAATTTATTGGAACTGCTGGAGAATATGCACTTGAAATAGACACAGAAAACAAAACCATTACTTTAGGACCTCCTACAGTTGGTCCAAATTGTGAATACGACCAACTTTGGTTAGTTGGAGCTGGTGTACCTGACGCAGGTTGGGCATGGACATCTCCAGTTCAATTACCATGTACTGGATCTGGAGTATATGCAGGTAACGTAAACCTAGCAAATGATTCTTTTAGATTCTTTACTGATAGTGCATTAGAATGGACTTCTCCAAGTTTCAATTATCCTTATTATGAGGGTGAAGGTTATACTATAGACACTAACTTTGAAAATGCGATGGATACCGATAGTAATTTCTCATTTAATGGAACTCCAGGAGAATATTTCTTAACTGTAGATACAATAAATCAAACAATTACTTTAGGGGCTCCTCAAACAAATTGTGAATATGATCAACTTTGGTTAGTTGGGGCTGGTGTACCTGACGCAGGTTGGGCATGGACATCTCCTGTACAATTACCATGTACTGGTGATGGTGTTTATTCTGGCTCTGTTACATTGGCAAATGATGCCTTTAGATTTTTTACCGATAGTTCACTAGAATGGACTTCTCCAAGTTTTAATTTCCCTTACTATGTAAATGAAGGGTACACTATCGATCCAAATTTTGAAGATGCGCTGGACACTGATAATAACTTCACATTTACAGGAACTCCTGGAACATACATCCTAACTGTAGATACTGTTAATATGAGCATTACACTAAATTAATAATAAACTTAAAAAGGCTATGATGTAAATACAACATAGCCTTTTTTTTAAAACAATTGCAATGAAAAAAATTTTACTCTTAGTATTATTAATAACCTCATTTACAAACGCGCAGGTATCATTGAGTGTTGGTGCTATTGAAGTAGATCAACCTGTTACAATTACTCTTGATATTAACAACACCATAGATTCAGACTGTAATGGAATCACGAACCCAAGTAGTGTGTATATGCACTCAGGAATTGGTGATAATTCAGATGCCTTTGGTTTTAATGTTATTGGTAATTGGGGACAAGATGATGGTGTTGGACAAATGACGAATCAAGGTGGCGGAATATATACGATTACCTTAACGCCTCAAACTTATTACGGATTAACACAGCCTCAAGCTGATGCGGCTACTCAAATAGGAATGGTCTTTAGAAATGAAGATGGAACTCAAGAATTAAAAGATGATGGTTGTGAAGATTATATATTTCCTGTAGGTACAGTGAGTGTAAGCGTCACACAACCTGCAAGTTCTGAGGTTGTTATAAATTCAGGTAATGACTTAACTGTTAATGCTACCATAGCTTTTCAAGGTTCAACAACAGTTATGGGAACTTTCGAAATATTCTATAATAATATATCTGTAGGAACAGGAACTTGTGGTTTTCCTAATTGTGCATTTACGATTCCAAATATAACTGAAAGTGGCACTGTTCGTATTGTTGGTTCTCCTCCAGCACCTAACTCTAGTGAATCTGGTGAAACAAGTTTTGAGGTCTTTGTCGTAACTGCTGTTACTGAAGAAGTGCTTCCTTCTGGTGTTGTAGACGGAATTAATTACGATACAGATCAAACAAAAGCGACTTTAGTATTATCTGCACCAGGAAAAGAATTCATCCAAGTAGCCGGAAGTTTCAATAACTACACACCTACTAGTTCAGATGTGATGAAACGTGATCCTAGTACAGGGAAATATTGGTTAGAACTTACTGGATTAACTCCTGGTCAAATTGAAACATACCAATATTGGGTTTTTGATACTAATCCTATTGCAAATTCTCCTGGACTTGTAAAAACTGCCGATCCTTTTTCAACTTTAGTATTATCGCCTTTTGATGATCCATATATTCCAAGCAATAGCTATCCTAACTTGCCAACATATCCTACTGGTCAAGAACGAGAAGTTACTGTTTTACAAACTGGACAAACACCATATAATTGGCAAGTCACAAATTTCAATAAACCAAAAAAAGAAGACTTAGTTGTTTATGAAGTTTTAATAAGAGACTTTGATGCTGATAGAAATTATCAAAATTTAATTGATCGTATTGATTACTTTAAAAATCTTAATGTCAACGCCATACAATTAATGCCAATTATGGAATATGAGGGCAATGAAAGTTGGGGATACAATACCTCTTTTCACATGGCATTAGACAAATACTATGGTACTGAAGATAAATTTAAAGAGTTTATTGACCTATGTCATCAAAATGGTATAGCAGTAATTCTTGATGTTGCTTTAAATCATGCCTTTGGAAGAAACCCGATGAATAGAATGTGGATGAATGATCCTGATGGTGATGGCTGGGGTGAGCCAAGTAGTGAAAACCCTTATTTTAATGAGGTACCAAAGCACAGCTATAATGTTGGATCAGATTTCAATCACCAAAGCAGTTTAACGCAAGAATACACGAGACGTGTTGTTAAGCATTGGATTGAAGATTTTAAAATTGATGGATTCCGTTGGGATTTAACAAAAGGATTTACTCAAAATTGTGAAAACAATGAAGGATGTACTAATAGCTACCAACAAGACCGTGTAGATGTATTAAAAGCTTACGCAGACTATTCTTGGTCTTTAGATAGTGATCACTATGTTATTTTTGAGCATTTGGGTTCTGAAGATGAAGAAAAAGAGTGGGCTAATCATCATTATAATGAAGGTAAAGGTGTTATGATGTGGGGAAAAATGACTGATCCATACAATCAACTTACTATGGGTTTCAACTCTAATAATAACATTAATGGTATTGGTCACAAATCGCGTACACAATTTCAAGGCCCAAGAATTATGGGTTATACCGAAAGTCATGATGAAGAGCGCTTAATGTACAAAAACGTAACATTTGGAAACCAATCTAATGGATCTCATAATGTTAGGGATTTAAATACTGCACTTTCTAGAATGTCAGCTTTAGGTGCTGTATCAATAACTGTTCCTGGTCCAAAAATGTTATGGCACTTTGCTGATTTAGGGATGGATAATTCAATATTTACATGTCAAAACGGTAGTGTTGATGATGATGGTTGTAAATTAGACACGAAACCTCAACCTCAATGGACAGAAAACTGGCTAGGAAATACTAACAGAAGACAAATCTATGATGATTGGGCAAGACTAATTGATTTAAAAATTAATGAGCCTGTATTTGAAGCTGATTACACGATTACCTCAGGAAATTTAACTCCAAGGATTGACATATATGACACTAACCTTGCAAGTAGTGAGTTACGAAATGTTATCATATTAGCTAATTTTGATGTAGTTTCTCAAACTATGAATACTAATTTTCCAACTGGTGGGAATTGGTATGATTTAATGGATGAAACAGGTAATACAACCTACAATTCATCAACCATTACCATTCCTGCTGGTCAATTTAGAATCTTTGGGAATCAACCTTCTACTTTAAGTAATGAAACATTTACTTCTGAAGATTCATTTAGTATTTATCCTAATCCTGTAAATACATCATTCAAAACTAATATGTCATTAGAAAGTGTCCAAATATTTGATATTACTGGAAAACTAGTTAAATCATTTAATGGTGAATTCACTAAAAATGACACTTACGATATTTCAGATTTAGGACCTAGTCTTTATCTAGTGAAGACAGAAAACAAAAGCGGTCAAACTTTGACCTCTAAAATTTTAAAACTTTAAATTGATGTAACAGCAATTTGAATTAGCCTGAAAAAGCTTTCCATTCGTTTGGAAAGCTTTTTTTATTTAAAAAAGTCCACAAAAAAAGCTAACTCGTTAAAGTTAGCTCTTGTTCTGTACAGGCGGAGAGACTCGAACTCTCACACCTCGCGGCACTAGATCCTAAGTCTAGCGTGTCTACCAATTCCACCACGCCTGCAATTTTCCATTCATTAATGGGATGCAAATATAAACAATACTTTCAATATTCAAATAACTTTAATTACGAAAAAATCATCTTCATTTTTGTATTTTTGAATGAATCTTAAAAAAGATACTTATGCAAAACATTCAATCCTATATAAAAGACCATAAAGACAGGTTTCTAAATGAATTAATAGAGCTTCTTAAAATACCTTCTGTTAGTGCTGATCCAGCTTTTAAAGATTCTGTTTTTAAAACTGCTGATGTTATTAAAGATAGTTTATTGAAAGCAGGTTGCAATCATGTAGAAATATGTGAAACTGATGGTTTTCCTATTGTTTATGGTGAGAAAATGACTGACCCAACGCTTCCAACAGTATTGGTTTATGGTCATTATGATGTTCAACCTGCTGATCCATTAGAGTTATGGACATCTCCTCCTTATGAGCCTGTAATTAAAAAAACAGACATTCATCCTGAAGGTGCAATTTTTGCGCGTGGTGCTTGTGATGACAAAGGGCAAATGTTCATGCATGTTAAGGCCATGGAGTTCATGACTAAAACAGATCAGTTGCCTTGTAATGTCAAGTTCATGATTGAAGGCGAAGAAGAAGTCGGTAGTGTTAACCTTTCAACATTTGTTAAGAACAATCAAGAAAAACTCAAAAATGATGTAATCTTAATTTCAGATACTGGAATGATTGCTCAAGATGTACCTTCAATAACTACAGGATTACGAGGTTTAAGTTATGTTGAAGTTGAAGTTACTGGACCTAATAGAGATTTACATTCAGGTTTATATGGTGGAGCTGTTGCTAATCCGATAAATATTTTAACAAAAATGATTGCCTCTCTTCATGATGAAGATAATCATATTACAATACCTGGTTTCTATGATAAAGTCGAAGACCTTTCGGATGAAGAAAGAGCTGAAATGGCTAAAGCACCTTTCTCTTTAGAAGACTATAAAAAATCAATTGATATTGATGCCATTTATGGCGAAAAAGGATATACTACTAACGAACGTAATTCTATCAGACCAACATTAGATGTTAATGGAATTTGGGGAGGTTATATTGGTGAAGGTGCAAAAACTGTTATTGCTAGTAAGGCTTATGCAAAAATATCGATGCGATTAGTACCTCATCAAGAATGGGAAGAAATTACAGAATTGTTTAAAACTCATTTTGAAAGTATCGCTCCTGCTGGTGTAAGGGTTAAAGTAATACCTCATCATGGCGGACAAGGTTATGTAACACCTATTGATAGTATTGGCTACAAAGCAGCTTCAAAAGCATATCAAGACACATTTGGAAAAGCACCTATACCACAACGTAGTGGTGGAAGTATTCCTATTGTATCGCTTTTTGAGCAAGAATTAAAGAGCAAAACAATTTTAATGGGCTTCGGATTAAATAGTGATGCCATTCACTCGCCTAACGAACATTTTGGTGTATGGAATTATTTTAAAGGCATAGAAACTATTCCTTTATTTTATAAGTATTTTACTGAACTAACTAAAAAATAAAAGTCAAGTATAGAAAAGCCTCCAATTTAATATTGGAGGCTTTTTTTATTGGATTATAAAATCTTACTCCTTTACAATCTTATATGTTCCTGTTCTTTTAGAAGATGATACCTTTAAGAAATAGACTCCTCTAGATAAATTTTTCATACTTAATGAAATCACTTCGTTAGTGATATGCTTCTGTGTGACTAATTTTCCAGACACATCAAATAAGTCTAATGAGATAGAATCTGTATTGCTAGTAATTTCAACATTAAGAATTGTTTTTACAGGATTAGGAAATACTTTGACTTCTGAAATTAAAAAAGGATCTAATCCTAACGTGTTAAACACAATACAATCACTTAATTCTATACAAGTACCTGAAGTAATTTCAACTGCATAGTTTCCATTAACAGAAGGCGAATACGCTTGTGAAGTAGCTCCAGAAATAGGAGAACTCGTATCACAATTAATCCATTGATATGATGCAGCGTTTTGATTTGCGGTTAACATAGAAGCTGTTTGTGTTACACCATTATCTACACCAACTAAACCTCCTACTGTTGCCATATATGCAGTTGTCAATTTAGTCAATTCATAAAAATAAGGTAAATCTAAAGTGCTAAAGCGATCTCCTGAAGTGTGATAAAAAGGTGTTTGGTCATTGGTTTCCCATGATTCACCCAATAATACTGCTGAATATGCATCTTGAGGAAAATCACCTACAAACCAGAAACTTGCATGGTCACTTGATGTTGTTCCAGGATTTACTTCTACCACACTTAAATCAAAGGTGTAGGTGTTTAACACATTAATTATGTCATTCTTCATACCTATAGAATTCGCAACATTTATGTAATCGATATCAAATTCATTATCACCATCTGATCCAGAAGTATCACCATCATAACCCATCATGTCTAAATTTAAAACTCCAAGTATATTATCTCCATTACTAAATGCTTGATTTGCATAAAATTCTGAGCCATTTAGTCCAATTTCTTCTTCATCCCAAAGCGCATATACAATTGTATTGTCCAGACACTGTGTAGATAAAATTCTTGCTGCTTCTAAAACTGCTGCAGTTCCTGTTGCATTATCATCTGCACAATAATCAGCCATTGTATCATAATGGGCACAAATAATATAAATATCGTTTGGATTGGTTTTTCCTAATTGGGTTGCTATTATATTTCTACCATTAGAATCAAACTGTTGGTCAGTAATAATGATATTGTCCAATTCCTCAAATTTTTGAACTAGATAATCTCCTGCTAATTCATTGTTTGCTTGTTGTCTATTTAAAATAGTAACCGTGTTACCATCAACAATTGTAGGTATTTCTCCTGAAAATTCTCGAATCGTCAATGATAATCTATCTAAATCAACTTCATCAATAATATCTTGTACAGATTGTGCATATGAATTAAAGACACATAAAAAAAAACATAAGATAGTAGCTCTAAAAGTGTTCATTGTGGGCAATTTTTCTTTAAATTATCATCAAATATAGTTGATTTTAGTAGAATAAAACTTCAGGCTATTTGGAAAATCATTTTTTTATTCTACATTTGTAGAGTTAACTCTAAAGATGTAGAAGTATGCAATTATCGAAAACTGAAGAACAATTAATGCAACATTTATGGAAACTAGAAAAAGCATTCATGAAGGATTTACTAGATGCTTACCCTGATCCTAAACCTGCAACAACAACAGTTGCAACGCTTTTAAAACGCATGATTGATAAAGGTTTTGTAACCTACAAACTCTATGGAAAATCTAGAGAGTACTCGCCTTTAGTTAAGAAAAAAGATTACTTCTCAAAGCATGTTAATACATTAATTAAGACCTTTTTTGATGATAGCGCAAGTCAATTTGCTTCATTTTTTACAAAAGAAACTAATTTATCTAAAGAAGAATTAGAAGACTTGAAAACCTTAATAGATAACGAAATTAAAAATAAGTAATCATGCTAATTTATCTTTTAAAATCTAGTACTTGCCTTGCTATTTTCATGATCTTTTACAAATTGATCTTAGAAAAAACCAGCGCACACACCTTCAAGCGTTTTTATCTTTTGAGTGTCTTATTTATAGCATTCACAATTCCTTCTCTAACATTTATAGAATATATTGAACCTATCATAGTGAACACTGAAGAATTGGCAACTGCATCTTTTGAGATTATTGAAACACTTCCTGAAAAAGCACTAATAGATTATACTCCAATTATTTTGTGGAGCATTTATGGTTTAGGTGTTTTTATTTTTCTTCTAAAATTTTGCATCAACCTCTATAGAATAACTTCAAGAATTAGAAATAATCCTAAATACAAATCAGCAAATTTCATTAATGTATTGGTTAAAAACCTTATAACACCTCATACATTTTTTAATTATATCTTTTTAAATAAACGCAAGTTTGAAAATTCTGAGATTCCAAAAGAGGTCATATTTCATGAACAAGCTCATGCAAAACAAAAACACAGTATAGATGTGCTTATTTTAGAACTTTCACAAATTATATGTTGGTTTAATCCACTTATCTATTTACTAAAGCGAGACGTCAAACTTAATCATGAATTTCTGGCAGATCGTGCAGTGTTACACAACGGTATTAAGCCATCAGCATATCAACAATTATTATTAGCATTCTCATCAAATGTTAGCGAACCTCAATTGGCAAATGCCATCAATTATTCATCAATCAAAAAACGATTTACAGTTATGAAAACAACAACATCAAAAACATCAATTTGGCTAAGAAGCTTCTTAGTAATACCACTAATAGCATTAACGCTTTACGGTTTTAGTGAGAAAATAGAAGTTGAAAAAGAACAGCCTTTACAAGAACCTCTTGTTGAAAGTTTAGATTTATATTTAAACGATAACAATGAACTTTTAAAAGACAATGAAGTCATTACTTTTGAAACGATTGAAGATTTATTTCAAACAAATAATAAGCTTGAAGTAGCCATAAAATATAATTTAAATAACAAGTCAATTGACTCACAAACATTAATATTAAAACTAAGAGAAATAGGCATTAAAAAAATTACGGTTTGCTCTAGTAAAGATGTAGTTTCTAATACTACTTTAGAGAACAATCAAGTAGCTACTAAAGAACAAATTGAAGAGTATAATAAACTAGTAAAACACTATAACAGTCAGCCTAAAGACAAACGCATTATCAAGAGGAAAGATCTAAAGCGTCTTGAAACACTTTACGGCTTAATGAGTCGTGAACAAAAAAAGTCAGTAGAAGCATATCCAAATATTGCTCCACCTCCTCCAACAATGGATACAATTTACACTTACCAAAGGCTTTCTAAACGCATACAAACAGTTTCAAAAAACAGGAAAGCCAATATTGTATATTTAAAAGACATATACTCTAAAATGAGTGCTGCTCAAAAGAGTAAAGTAAAATCGCCCGAAGCTGTGTTGAAACAGATAAAAGATCCTCTACCTGAAAACACTGATCGTAAAAAAGTACAGCAAGTTGTAAAAAGTAATGGTGATAAAGTCAACTTTGTTACGACAGGAGATATTAAAACCGGTTTCACAAAAATAAATGGGAAAACGCATTATCTCGTAAATACGCCAGACAGTAAAAAATATTATAACAACAAAGGCTTTGAAGTTTCAAAAGAAGGTAAAATAATTAGCGCTACTCAAGTTGATGCTTCAGATGTAATTCCTGGGCAGTACATTACCAAAGTATATAGCGATAATAAAGTTGTTGCAGAATTCAGAGACAACAAGCCTGATACATCACATAGTGTAGTTGATATACCTTCGCCTTCTAAACCTATATCACGTTTAGATCATATCATAAATATGGCTAAAAAAGAGGCAACCTTTTTCTATGAAGGACGAAACATTTCTTCAGATAGAGCTATAAATCTTATTAAAAAAGATGATGACCTAAACCTATTCACAAAAGATATTACAACAAATAAGCCTAGAGTGTTTTTAACAAAAGACACAAGAGTTTCAAATAAAAATGATAAAGTAGCTCCTAAACCTAATCGAGACAATATCGTTAGTCATATTAAGGTTATGAACAGACATGGAGCTAAATTCTATCTAGGAAAAAAAGAGATTACGTTTAAAGAAGCCTTAGCTTATGTTAGGAAACATAAAGATGCTGATGTCACTTCATCCACAGAAAAAAATATTACGGTTATTTCAGACAAACTTATTGGCGTAAAAGGGAAACCACGTTCTTCAAAAAAGAATTAAAAACATAAAATACATGATGATACAAAGCCTCAATATCGAGGCTTTTTCTGTTAAATTATGTAACAAAGTTTAACTTTTTGCGTTCTAATAGACAATCAATCAAAATCAAATCATCATGCTTAAAAAATTCTTCATCATCTGTTCTGGCTCAGACACAGACATTCTAGACAGTTGTTCTATAGGCGAACAAAACAAATTTGCTGGCATTGGAGCCACAGTATTTTTTACAGCTGTAATGGCATTTATTGCATGTAGTTATGCATTATTTACAGTCTTTGATAATCTTTATGCTGCCATAGGCTTTGGACTTGTTTGGGCTTTACTAATCTTCAATTTAGATCGTTTTATTGTGTCGACAATTAAAAAACGTGACAATATAATTGATGAAATCCTTCAAGCATCTCCTCGACTACTTTTAGCTGTGATTATTGCAATCGTGATTTCAAAACCCTTAGAACTAAAGATTTTTGAGAAGGAAATCAACCAAGTGCTTTTAGAACAGAAGAATGATTTAACCTTAGCTAACAAAACACAAATTGCACAACAATTCACTCCAAATGTTGAAGCACTTGAAAGCGATATCAAAGTATTTCAATCTCAAATAGACACAAAAGAAACAGAAGTTAATGCACTTTATGACACTTACATTTCTGAAGCTGAAGGGACTGCTGGAACAAACCTCTTAGGAAAAGGTCCTGTGTATAAAGAAAAAAGAGAAAAACACGATGCTGCATTAAAAGAATTACAACAACTTAAAGCAGAAAATAAAGCTAAAATAGCATTGACTGAACATAAAATCACACAATTAAAAACAGATTATGATGCTCAGGTTGAAACCTCACAGCCAATTATTGATGGCTTTGATGGTTTAATGGCTCGAGTTAATGCCTTAGGCGAATTACCTTGGTTGCCATCTTTATTTATTTTATTGTTGTTTTTAGCTATAGAAACATCACCTATTTTCGCCAAACTATTATCACCAAAAGGTGAGTATGATTATAAATTAGTCGATGCAGAAACTGCAATTAAAACTTGGGTTGAACAAAAGGTCGCAGAACGTAAAATACTTCTAAAAACAGATCAAACACTCAATAACAAAATCTATAACGACATTGCAGAAGAAGATGAAATTTATACGTATAAACGTAAAAAAGCAAGAGAATTAATGCAATTGCAAGCTGATGCTTTTTTTAAACATCAAAAGAATGCATTATAATAATTAAGCGGCTACTGTTTTTCGTTCATTAGTCTTAAAATGGTTAAATACCTCTTGGCATCCTAAACCAATAATTGACAAACGTTTTTGCTTTACAATCGATTCATTATGTAATTGAGCAATTGCAGTTACACCATGTCGATCTATACTTTTTAAGTCTTCAATACTAATGGTAATTGCATTCGCTTTTTCAAAAATATTTCTGAATTTACTTTTAAATACGTGAATGTTGTTTCTGTCTAAAGAACCTTTTACTTTAAAAAAGTTGTTTGAATTTGTGATTTCTAAGTCCATAATAATAGCATTTTAAGGTTAATTTAATTGTAAATTTTGGCGCTAAATCAATGATTTATGAACTAAATATCCAAAATTAAATATGAGTTATGCTATTTTTTCGACTAAAGGTCTAATTGGTAAGATTTCATTCACTAACAGGTTTTTTTATCCGATAAAATACACAATTACAGCTCATTAAAAACTTAGTCTGTTTTTATTTTTATAATATAATTGTTAATTCTATCCTCTAAAATTGCAAGTGTAACGGTTCCTTGATTTAAAACAACATCATGAAATTCTCTAATATCAAACTTAGATCCTAAAGTAGTTTCTGCTTTTTTACGAAGCTCTCTAATTTTAAGCTCACCAATTTTATAAGACAAAGCTTGTCCTGGCCAAGAAATATATCGATCTGTTTCGGTATTGATTTCATGAAGCGACAATGCTGTATTTGAAGCCATGTAGTTTACAACTTGATCACGCGTCCAACCTTTTGCATGGATTCCTGTATCAACAACTAACCTGCAAGCTCTCCACATTTCATAAGTTAATTTACCAAACTGTTCGTAAGGTGTGGTGTACATTCCCATTTCTTCAGCTAAAAATTCACAATACAAACCCCAACCTTCACCATAAGCAGATAAGTACATGTTTTTTCTAAAACGCGGAATACTATCACCTAACTCATTGTTTAAACTGCTTTGCAAATGGTGCCCAGGAACCGCTTCATGAACGGTTAATGAAGGTAAAGTATATAACGTTCTACTTGGCAAATCATACGTATTTACCCAATAGTAACCAGGATCTGTACTTTCTTTTGAAGTACCAACGTAGCGACCAGTTGTATATTTTGGCGCAATAGCATCTGGAACTGGAGCAACACCATAAGGTTTACGCGGCAATGTTTTAAAAAAGCGTGGCAACTGAGCATCTGCGCGTTTTGCCATATCACGTGCAATCATTAATAATTGTTCTGGAGTTTCCGCATAAAATTGTTTATCAGTTCTTAAAAAATGGAAGAAATCTTCAAAGCTTCCTTCAAATTTTAAATCTGCTATTATGGTTTCCATTTCAGCTTTTATACGTGCTACTTCTTGGAGTCCGATTTGATGAATATCATCTGCGCTATATTGCGTACTCGTGGTATAATAATTAATTCTATTTTGATAGTAAGCGTTTCCTTTTGGTGTTTCAGAAACACCTAAGCTTGTTCTTGTCTTCGGAAAGTATTCTGTTTCAAAGAATGTTTTGATGCGTTTAAATTGAGGTATCACATTCGTTTCAATAGCAGTTTTTGCTGCTGTTAAAACGGAATCTTTTTGAGATGCACTCAAACCACTAGGAAGATTTTTAAATGGTGAATAGTAAAAACTATCTTCAAAATTATCAACAATATGTGTATCGTAAGTCGACTCATAACCTTCAAAAATAACTCTAGGTTGCGACACCCCTTTTTCTAATCCTTCACGTAAATGGACTAAATTTTGATTGACAAATTCCGGAACTGCATTTAGCTTTTTAAGATATTCTCGAACTTGCCAATAATTGTTTAGTGGTCTAACTTCATACGTTAAATTTGTATGAAACCCTGTATCAGATAACAACGGATTTAAATACTCTTCAAACTCATAAAAATCAATTTGATCTTGTAACACAAATTTTAAAAGCGTCAACGAAATTTGTTCTGTTTCGCTTAAAGTTTTTGGTTCTATTTTAGAAAGCTCATTCAACTTTTTTTGAGCAAATTCTGCTTCCGTTTTATAATATGCTTTCGAAAAATTACCTAAAGGATACTCATTTCTATTATAACCTTCATGATCTTCAAAACTATCAATTATAGCTTGTAATTCTTCCGAAGGAGATATTGGTTCAGAATTATCCTGAAAAGAAAACAAACTAAAAAACGCTATAATTATTAACGATTTTGAATGCGACATGAGTTTAGTTTTTATTTAGACGTTTCTTGTGTTGTTCAAGGTCAACCGGTTTATGTACAATCGTTGTTGAAACAGGATACTTTTTCAATACCTGTTTAGGACGAATAGGACGTTTTTCAAAATTTCCACCACAATTCGGACAAACTTGCTCTAAAACTGAATCGACACAATCTCTGCAAAATGTACATTCAAAGGTACAAATCATTGTTTCTGTTGAATCGAAAGGCAAGGCCTTGTTACAGTGTTCGCAAGTTGGCCTTATTTCTAGCATTTGCTATAATTTCTTAACATAATCTGTTATAATAACAGTTAACGTTGGTCCAACTTTACCTTCAATATACTTATCATTTTCATGATCTAAACGTATATTTCTAACAGCAGTACCTTGCTTAGCTACTTGACTAGAGCCTTTTATTTTAAGGTCTTTAATCAGCACCACATTATCTCCAGATTCCAAAATGACACCATTCACATCTCTATGAATGATTTTATTAGCTTCATCTTCATGTTCACCTGTTGCTCTAGCTAAAGCCAAAGCTTCATCATCTAAATACATCATATCTAGTAAATCTTTAGGCCAACCTTCAGCTCTAAGGCGTTGTAACATTCTCCAAGCCATAATTTGAACAGCCACATGCTCACTCCACATACTATCATTTAAACATCTCCAATGGTTAGGATCCATATCTGTATTACCTTCTATTTGGTCTCTACAAGTTTTACAAACAAGTACATCGTTTGCTACATTCTCATTTAAAGAAGGTGGAATTGTATATTGTGATAAATCGTTAGTTGCGCTGCATAACTCGCAGCTGTTGTTGCTTCGTTCTTGAAGCGTTTGTAGTACACTCATTTTAAATATTAATTTGGTATACAAATATATAAAATGTCAATTGGTATTAGCTTAAAAAAGCATTTATGATGCACTGAGTATTCTTTTATTTAAATTAGAATCTACATATATTTCTAATAATTTAGCCCTTTGAGAATTGAATTCTATTTCATTATTTATCGCTGGAAGTAATATGGTTTCACCCATTTTTAGAATTTCGGTTACACTTCCTGCTGTCAATTCAACAACACCTTCAACACACATAAAAATAACAAACGAATCTATAGAAATATAGCTTTTAACGAAATTGCTCTTGACATCTATAATATTGGTGGTAAAGTAATCACAATGTACCAAATTAATACTTTCGTTTGATTGGAGTTGGTAGCTTGCTTTTCCGTTAGAATGAAACTTTTTGGTTGCTTTTTCTGCTAATTTTGTATGTAATTCTCTTTTTTGTCCTTGATCATCTTTTCGATCCCAATCATAAACACGATAGGTTATGTCTGAAGTTTGTTGTATTTCTGCAGCTAAAACTCCTGCTCCAATAGCATGAATCTTTCCTGCTGGAATAAAAAAACTATCTCCTTTATTTACAGGTTCTCTATTGAATAATGTTTCAACATTTTCTACTGTAATATGATTTAAAATTTCTGTATTTGTATTTTCATCCTTTAAGCCTAAAACAATATTGGCATCTTGATTACTATCCATGATATACCACATTTCAGTTTTTCCAAAAGAATTATGATATGTTTGAGCCATTTTATTATCTGGATGTACTTGAACAGACAAATCGGTTTTGGCATCTAAAAATTTAATCAGTAATGGGAAATCATATCCGAAGTGTTCAAAGTTATCTACTCCTAAAAAACTAGCTTCATGGTTTGCTATTAGATCTTTAAGATTCGTGCCTTTATAAACACCATTACTTACTTCTGAAACATTACCATTAACATCAGATATTTCCCAACTTTCTCCAACATCTTGTTTGTTGGTGTCTTTTGATAAGACGTCTTTAAGCTTGTTTCCTCCCCAAATTTTTTCTTTAAAAATAGGATTAAATCTTATTGGATATACTCTCATTTTAATCTGTTTTATAATTTATTTAGATATAAAATATTTTCAGTTTGGCTTTCAAGTTTTAATTTGGTCAAATAGTCTATTACTGAAAACAACTTTTGAAATAAAGTCGTCCTTCTACTGTACTTTTCTATAACTCTTTGGTCATATTCAATAAGTGAATCTTGATGTTCTAAAATTGCCTGAATGATATAATTTAACCCTTGATATTTGTTATCTAGTAAATTCATGTTTACATAACCTAAATGTTTAAATTCACTTTGATTAAACATGAATCTTGCTCCTGCTTTAACAGCTGAAATATCGGATTTAAATTTTTTAATATTTACCACTGAAACATTTTCACATTCTTCTTTAATTTCCTTAAGGATGTTATAGGTCTCGTCTTTACTTTCATTATTTACTAAGCAAAATTTCAAGTTTAAAAGTTGCTCAGCACATCGTATAAAAAGGTCTTTATCAATATGCTTTTCACTATTATGAAATACAATTATAATTCCTGTTTTCATAAGTTAATATTATGTGGTAGTTAACTTTGAAGTAGAAATCTCAGTAATTTTCGTTTTTTTAGCTCTGTAAACCCAAGCAATTTGAGCAAGCTGAAATACAATTTTTACAGAATCTTTCATAGATAATTTAGAACCATCAGCATGAATCCATCGCTTTAAAGGTTGTTCGCATAACATCGATTTAGCTTTCTTAAGACCGAAGTGAATGGTCATTCTTTTAAAAATTTCAACGTCAAAAATCCATTGTGTTACAAACGTTTCACTAAAAGCGACATTAATCACATCTTTATGAAAAATCTTTGCGCCACATTGTGTGTCTTTAAAGTCCATTGACAATATTTTTCTAATGATAAAATTAATCGTCAAGCTAATAATTTTTCTTGCAGATTCTTTCGTAATATTAGCTCCCATTCTAGAAATTCTAGACCCACTAACTATTTTAAAATCAGAGCTTTCAATTGTTTTCACTAAGTCATCGAAATCTGCCAAATCTGTGGACAAATCGGCATCAAGAAAACCAATATAATCTAAGTCTTTCTTTTGAGCCATATGTAGCATTCCCAACCTTACAGCTTCAGCTTTTCCTCCATTTTTCTCACAATCGTAAACAGTTATAAAATCCTCTCGTCCTTTTTGTAACTCTTTTAAGACTTGTAAGGTTTGATCTTTACTTCCATCGTTTACAAAACATAAATGGTATCCTGAATTTTTATCAATGTAATCTGTGAATTCTTTACTCAACAAGCGCTCTTCTTCATTATAACAAGGAATGACAACTCCTACACATCGTTGTTGAATCATAATATCACGAGCTTCAATAACGTCTGTTATTTCTGGAGTTCCAATTAATCGTTTAACACGAGCACAAATTTCATTCAGGCTTAAAGGTTTTTTCATGTAATCATTTATACCTAAATTAAATCCATTGGTAATGATAAAGTCCTGCGTATTGCCTGATAACACCATAATAGGAGTTTCAGAATTTTTAGTTTGTCTTATATATTTTACGATTTCTAAACCTGAAATACTTGGCATATTGATATCAACAATGACTAAATCTGGATTAAAATCATCATAAAGATCAAAACTCTTCATGGCATCGGTTTCAATTTTCACTTCATAACCTAATTCGGTTAGACGTTTTTCTAATGGTAATAAAACTAACTGTTGGTCATCTATTGCTAAAACTTTCATGATATTGTTTTTATGTTTTTGTTAGGTCAAAAGTAGTTGGATTGACGCTTCAAAATTGTTTATTTAGCTAGTACAGCAGTTAGTGTAGACGAATGGTAGATTGCTATAGATGATTGATAATTGGGTGACTATCTTTATTATTTATCTTTACCATATCAAAATGAAACTCATTTTAAATGAAAGAAACAACGAATAAATATTTAATTGCTGCACTCCTTTTGGGATTAGCTTTTCATGGTAGCTCCATCTTTTTTACCTTAGAAACGACTTATGATGCATTAATTCATTTATTCTTTGCCGATCATTATGCAAACAGTTGGTTTGAACCATGGAACTATAAATGGTATACTGGATTTACAGTCATGAGTTATCCGCCTTTAGTTCATCAATCCATAGCATTATTATCTATGATAGGTGGATTGAAGTTTGGACTCTTTACTGTGGCATTAATTAGTATTGTTTTATTTATAACTGGTGTATATCGATTTTCTTTATTAATCACAGGAAATAAAACCACTGCAGGATATGCGGCTTTGCTTGCTGTGTTCTCTTCATCATTTGTTGAAACACTACATCTCTTTGGCCAGCTACCTAGTATTGTTGGAATTTCTATTTTAATGCATGCCTTACCTGAAATTTATCTGTGGTTAAAAACTGGTAAATATTGGTATTTAGCAACGTCATTATCACTTATTGCAGTTACAGTTACATCACATCATGTCACTCCAATATTTGGAATGATTTTCTTCATTTTCCCTTTAATAGGAATGGTCATCATGGATGCATCTCGTGAGAACGTTGATACCATGAAAGACGTCACCTTAAAACTATTCATACAAAGCTTCTTCAAACTCTTTAAACGTATTATTAGTTTCGGAATGCTCTCTCTTGTGATTATTGTTGGTTGTATTCTTCCGTATTGGATTAATTCAAAAAATAATCCGATAACACAAGTTCCAATTCCGCATGGGTCACGAGATAATTTCTTAGAGATTCTATCTTCTGGTTTAGTATTCTTCATCATTCCTTGGGGAATTTTATTAATACTCTTACCATATATATTCTATAGATATTTTAGCAAACGTTATCTGTTTTTCGGCTTATCATTTACCTTATTAACGATATTAGGAACTGGAGGAACAACAAATATTCCTAAAACCATACTTGGAGAAACCGCGTTTAATATATTAACACTAGACCGCTTTACTCTTTGGGCTTCTATAATGGCTTTACCTATGTTAGGCGAATTTACATATCGCTTTGTTCAAGGCGATTTAAAGACCTTAATTCAGTCAAAATTTGGCGCTGTTTATCATAGAATTTCTGGCGGAATCTTAGCTGCTCTTTTTGTATTTATGACCATTTTCACAATTAGCCTAAGTTATTTTAGACCATCACAACCTGATACAATTAAAATGCTGCCTATCGTGAATTTCTTAAATCAAGATAATCATGATCAGTGGCGATTCTTAACCTTGGGCTTTGGAGATCAAATGGCTTGGTTAAGTGCGCAAACGAATGCCATGACTGTCGACGGAAATTATCATTCAGCAAGACGACTTCCAGAATTAACAACTAGACCTATAGAACGTTTAGAAAACTCGAAATTTAAAGGTGTTGCAGGTATTGGATCTTTACAGCAGTTTTTAACCAGACCTGAAAAATACAATCTCAAGTATATTTTTTCGAATGATAAATTCTATGATCCTATTTTGTATTTCTGTGGATGGCAACGCTTACGTCAATTAGAAAATGGAATTATGGTTTGGGAACGTTTAAACATTCCACCAGTGTCTTCTATTTTACCTAAAGACGATGTTGCAAAATGGCAAAAAATACTTTGGGGAACAATTCCCTTATTAACTGTATTAATTGCATTTCTGCTTAATATACATATGCTCTGGGTTCATGCATTGAAAACAAAATTTAAACCCTTACCTGTCTTTCTGAACTTTAAAACCGAATATTCTAAATTTTCAAATACTATTTTAAGAATTACTCATATCTGGTCCGTTATTTTAGCCATCATTGTTTGTTTTGCCATGTATCAATTTTACATTAAAAATGACTCGCAACACAGTCCGGAAAATGCTATTATAGCCTATTATGATGCTTTAGATTTTAAAGAATTTGAAGCTGCTTTTGATCTCATAAACCCTAAAAGTGAGATGACCATCTCTCAATATATGCTTGAAATATCAGTAACAGATGGCTTGTTGAGTAGTTATGCGAAACTAGATGCTATTGAAACAATTGTAACTGACAAAACCAATAGTATAGCCACAGTAAAAGTCATCACGAACTGGATTACACCTTTAGAAAAAATTAATCGAGTGGATTATAAATCGGTTACAAAAGTGAACGGAAAATGGTATGTAGAACCCGATGAATTACATGCAGATCTACCTCCAGACCAATTATACTCAGCAAACACGACAGCTTATCACAACCAAGGTCGCAGACGCGTCACCACAGAACAAACACATCACGAAGACGTTTTGAAACAGCCTGTTTTGGAAGTGCTTTCTGCAAAATTAGTTAAATATGAAACTCATTATGCCATTGTTGGAGAAATCCAAAATATCGATAATGTTCCTGCTGATGTCGTTTTAAAAGGAACACTGTACAACGATGACAATAAAGAACTTGCTAGTTATAATGCTAAATATCACATAAAGCATAAATTAATGCCTAAAGAATCTACAGCATTTAAAATTAATTTTGAAGGCATTGCCTGGTCTAAAACTCAAGATTCTATTCCAGATACGTTTAATCCTGATGAGTTTACACCTGTTGAATTTGAAGAGCAACCGACTAAATTCAATTTACAAGCTGCAGGTAATGTTTCTGGTTCTGATTTATTTAAGAATTTAACGGTTAGTGATATCGACATTTCTAGTGATGCTGTTAATGGACAATTATTTAATAGCGGACTTCAAGAAATCACGATTCCTCAATTACTTATCACTTATTATGATGCTAACAAAACACTGCTTTGGGTCGATCATTTATTTGTAAAAGAAGGCATCAGACAACAGCGAAAATTAGATTTTGAATATCCTCTTATTAATGAAAGTAAGGTTGCAATTATTAATGATACTATGGATAATATTTATGTCAATGGACTTCCAAACGATCAAATTTCAACTAAAATTGTATCTAACAGACTAGAAAACCACACTAAATCTGAATTACAGCCAGTACGTCATCCTAACTTTAGCTATATTAAAATAGAAACTAATTCCTATATTGGGAATCCAAACTAATGAGATTTAAACCTACATATTTGTTTGTTCTTATAATGATATTATTATCATCTTTTAGTTCTATTCAGCCTACTGAAAAGACTTCAGAGATAGAGTTTTTAACTTTAGAGACTGAGTTTCAAGCAGGTGATGAAGTTGCGTTACGATTTTCAACATCTGAAGCTATAACACCACTTTTATATTGTTCAACTAGTTATGGTTCAACCTTAATAAAACCAGTTTCCGAAGGAAAAATGCTAACGTATAAGTTTCCTAAACACCTCATTAATAAAATAGGAATTGTGAGTTGGAAACTACTTAATGAAAGCTCTTCCTTTTCTGGACAATTTACCATTAAAGCCAAACTTGATGTCGCTTCTATGGAAACCTATATTGGTCCACCAAGCATTCAAGCTGGAGGAAACGATTACACCATGTTGGTGGTCATTCCAACCGACGATTTAGATAACCCTTTACCTGAAAACACAACGGTTAATGCCAAACATCAGTTTTTAAATACTGAAGTACATGACACCATTAAAACAAACCATTTAATTGCTTATAAAAACATCTATTCTCCTAAAGAAAGTGGACGAATATTAGTGTCTTCAGAATGCTTAAACACCAATTCAAAAGAGTTTACTGTTAATGTATTACCTGCAATTCCAACCGGATTTACAATTTCTGCTCAACGACCTCATGACTATGCTGATGGTAATCAACTTACAACCTTTAAAACATCTGTATTAAAAGATCAAGAAGACAATGTCGTTAGTGATGGCACTTTTGTAACCTTCTCAATCACCAACGAAAAAGGAAACATTTTAAAAACGTATGGAAGTACTATAAATGGGATTGCAACTGCTAATATGATTCATCCAGACCATGTAACACATTGGCAAATTCAAGCGTATGTAAGCGGAATGGCAGAAAGCAATGTAATCACCTTAAATTATAAACAAGCCATTACAGATTTTGAAGTTTTGTTTTCAGAAAATAATAGAACCATAACTATTGGTCCTTTGAAAAGTTTTATGGAACAAATGATTCCTGATGGCTTATCTGTAACACTCCAAGTATATAAAAACAACACTAGAATTGACTCCATAAAAACAACCTCTGTTGATGGTTATGCTCAATTTAAACTAAAACCAGTTCTCATAGAAAATGATGTTTATACAATCGTTATTCAAACCGCTGGATTAGAAAAAACATTTAAAAACACAACGCTATGGTAAATCTTAATAAAAAGATACTTCGCGTAATAGTAATCGCTTCCTATATTATGATTGTCGCCTTAGTAATTTCCGGAATTAGTGCTTTGTTTGGTTACCTAAACACTGGAGCAGATAGAAGTACCATGCTTCACACCGAATTAAAAAAAATAGAACAATACGTGCCTTCTCTCACTTGGTCTCCTCTTCAAAATGAAGGTCGACCAATGGATATTGAAAACCTAAAAGCCATTGAAAATGATTATCTAGATGCGTGGTATGTAAAACATATAGCTTATAAAACCAACACAACCAATGGCATAAAAGACTTTTATACAGATAATGCACGCTTGAATCTTTATGAATTTATTGAAGCCAATACTGCTGACGCTGTTAGTATTGAATCTACTACACTTGAGCATCATCCAACTTTAGATTTTTTTAGTGAAGATGGACAATTAGCTGTTATTACAGATGAAGATGTTGTGGAATACAAGCGTGTATTTAAAGATGAATCACTTGTGTTTGAAACCACAGAAACATCAACATACAAAGTTGTACTCTTATTAGAAGATGGATTTTGGCGCATTAGACATATGGTAAAAGAATTTACTCAGGCTTCCAAAGATAAAGCTGAAGCAATTAATACAGATATCCTTGATATTAAAGGCATCAATTATTATCCGCAAGACACACCTTGGAATATGTTTGGCGAATCATTTTCTAAAGACATTATGGAAAAAGACTTCAATATTATTCGTGAAGCAGGTTTAAATACAATTCGCATATTTGTTCAATATGACGATTTTGGTAAAGCTGATGTGGATCCAGTTAAGCTTGAAAAATTAAAGCAAACCTTAGATATTGCTGAAGCAGCAAATTTGAAAGTGATGGTAACACTTTTTGATTTTTATGGAAATTATTCGGTTTTAGATTGGACATTAAATATGAAGCATGCTGAAACTATTATAACTTCATTAAAACATCATAAGGCAATAATAGCTTGGGACATTAAAAATGAACCTAACTTAGATTTTGAATCTAGAGGAAAACACAATGTAACGTCTTGGTTAGAAAATATGATAAACCATGTGAAATCTATAGATGCTACTCATCCTGTAACGATAGGTTGGTCAAATACTGAAAGTGCTTCAATACTTAAAGATAAAGTTGATTTTATTAGCTTTCATTATTATGAAGATATAACCCAATTAGAATCAGCAATCCATACCTTGAAGGAATTCATTCCAAATAAGCCATTAGTAATGGGAGAATTTGGAATCTCATCTTACAGTGGCTTTTGGAAACCTTTTGGAAGCTCTGAAGAAGACCAAGCTAACTACTATAAAAAAGCCCAAGAGATCATTGCAAAAACAAATTTGCAATATATGTCTTGGACTTTATACGACTTTACTGAAATACCAAAGGAAGTCGTTGGTGGACTTCCTTGGCGTAAAAATACTCAAAAGCATTATGGGTTTATTAATAAAAATGGGACTAAAAAAGAATCGTTTAAATATATTTCTGAGCAATAGTCAATTCTACTTTTAATTTATCTGCAATAATAGTTTGAAATGTATCCAAATACATATCCGTAATTTTTGACATCGGAAATGCAGTAGCAGCTTTATAATTTGCTTTACCTAAGGCTATTCTATGATGTTCATTGGTTACAATAGCTTCAATGGCATTAGCTAAACTTTCAACCGAAGTTGGTTCAAAAAATTCACCTTGATACCCTTCATCTTTTACCAATAATGCTAAATCTCCTAAATCTGGCATCACAACTGCTTTTCCATAGCTTCCAGCTTGATGCAACACACCTGAACTTCCTGTTGTTGATGTATACGGAAACACAACAACTGCACTTTCATTAAACAATGTTGGCACTTCTTCTTCTTCAACATATCCCGTAAATCGAACTTGAGGTACATGCTTATAATCTTCCTGAACTTTTGCTAAATATCCTGGTACATTTGGATTATCTGTTCCTGCAATTACAACTTCTAAATCTAATCCTGAAGATGCTCTAACGCGTTCAACAGCTTCAATCATAGCTTCTACTTTTTTGTAAGTTCCAAACTTTCCGAAGGTCATCACTTGTAATGGTCCTTCAGGAATTGAATAATTTGGTTGCTCTTCTGTAATTTCAAAAGTACCATGTGGAATTAATTGTACGTTTTTTGCCTTATATTTCTCTTCTAAAATAGTGACATATTTATGCATAGTTACTGCAACTGTATCTGCCTGAAGAATTAACTTCGTTAAACTAGTTCCGATAAAACCATAGACCTTTTGCATGAGTTTATTAGACGTAAAACCTGCTGATCCTAGATCGACTTCTTCTAAAATATTATGTAACAATACAATGTTTGGAATGCGTTTTAATTTACAAACCAATGGCAGCATTAATCCTAAGGCTGCAGCAATTTTCTTGTCACCAAACTTCATGAACTGTAAATTAAATAAGACAGCATCTGGTTGTGAAGCATGAATCGCTTTGGTGACATTTATAATGTTAGCATAGCTATTAAATGTCCAGCATTCTTTTACTGTAATTTTGCAACCATCTTCAGTAAATGACAATTCTTTTGCTCCTTCTGTTCTGTCTGTTAATAATACAATTTCAGTAATAGTCTCATTTTGTCTGAAGTGTTTTACTAAGTGGAATGCATATTCATTTAAAGTGACTTTACTTGGTGGATATGCTGTAACGATTGCTAACTTCATGATAGTATTTTTTTGTGTGTTTCTTAATATTTATAATACAAATTTGCAGTATAATTCTGAGTAAAATCGACAACTGTAGATAGGATACTTTTTACTGTAGACGAATGGAAAGAAGCTTACGATTTAACTTTTAGTCACTTTCAATTTTGAGTCGAAAACAAAGTAAACGACTTGAAACAAAAGCAACATAAACATCGCTACAATTTGCATGTGAACGACTTGCTCTAAACTGTCATGAAAAAAGATAACTAATGCCATTTGAAGCATTCCAAAGAGACCTGATAAAATTACTGGAACATAACGGTCTAATGACAAATAGTAATAAGCAAAAATATTAGAGATTGCGAACAATCCAGTTGCTAAAGCATATTTCCACAGTAAAGGCGCCATGGCGATGTAACTTTTGCCAAATAACAAAGTAATTGCAGTTTCAGGAAACAATGCACAAGCAAAAACAATGGTTAATGCTATTGCTGCAATGTAACCTACATATTTAAATAAAATTGGAGCCGTTGCTTTACCTTCTTTTTTAAGTTGAACAACAGTTGGCAACAGCAGCATAACAAACATCCAAGCAATGAAATAGACAATTCTTCCAATCAACGCTAATGATGCATATAAACCTGCTTCATACGATTCAAAATAATGTTTCACTAATAGAATATCACTATTGTTTATAATGATTTGAGTCAGCTCATAAAATGCTGTAATGATGAAAAAGTTTCTGACCAGTTTCGACTGATTAGCTTCAAGACGTGTTGTAGCTTTTGAACGTAAATTTTTAAAATTAAAAGGTATCAATCCAAATCCGAAAGAGATTAATATTCCAATAGCAATAACCACTGAAGATTGAATGTTAAACAAAAACAGTAATCCGAGTGTAATAATTAATCTACTTAGCATTTCAGCTTGATATGTAATCGACAAGAACTTAAAAGATTTCTGACCTTGGTAGATGCCACGATTCACACTCATCAAAAAATAAAGTGGCACACCAATACCAAAAAGCACAAACATTGTTGCGCTTGAGGTGTGAAATACTTGTTGCAATTGACTAGAGAATACAATAATTAAAATACCTAAGCCGATTCCAACAAAGGTTGCATTATTATATATTTTGGAAATGAATGTGTCGAAAACAGAATGTTCAAAAACCACTGAAAATTTTGCAGTCACCAATTGAAATGTCATGGCGACAAAAGAGAGTACCAATAAAAATGTAATTAACACTGCTGCATCTGCAAATTGCTCAGGACCTAAAACACGACCTAAGATAAGATTGTACAAGTAATTTCCTCCATTCACAGCCAATACACTTAGCATAAATAGTTGTTCTGGAGAGATCTGTTTGTTTTTAAGTATTGAAATAACTTGCATAATAAATGTGTTTTAGGATCTTAAAGTTTTAAGCTGCAAATGATGTTTTATAATCATGATAAATCTCTTTGCATCCATTTCCAATAATAGAGAATAAACTGTTTGACCTGAAAGCAACTGTCATTAAGGTTTTTAAAGCCTCTACTCCATTTCTATCAATTGCATCTACTTTATCAATATTTACAGTCACATTTTTCATTGTTTTAATGATGTATTTAAAGTGACTAATAAAGGATTTAGTCGTTGTTGTAGTTAAACTTCCGTGTAATTGAAATGTTCCGTTTTCTTCTATAATTTGTAAAGCCATAATTGTAATTTTTAAGTGATTATTTGTTTAAATCTGACGCTAATATCTGAACATATTCCGTGTATGCCCTTTTGATTTCGACGGATGGTAGATTGCTGTAGATGAATGAAGCGGTATTCGTCCGTAACTTGCAGATATACAAATCAGACAGATATGAAGACTTTAAAATCAGTTATTACAAGTATCCTTTTTCTACTAGTTTTTAGTAGTAATGCACAAGATATGCAAGAAGGATTTACCTATTTAGAAACTGGACAATATGCGCAAGCGGAAACATTTTTCAATACCATATTAAAAGAGTATCCTGAAAATAAAACGGCACGTTTGTGTTACGGAAGAGCTATTGGACTAAATGGCAATGCTGAAGCAGCTAATGTGATATTCACAAATCTATTAAAGGACTTTCCAAATGATTTTGAAGTGAAGTTAAATTATGGTGAATCTTTATTATGGAACTCAAAGTTTGAAGCTGCTAAATCCTACTATTCAGATTTAGTTACTGAATCTCCTGAAAGTTTTCCAGCCTTATTAGGTTATGCCAATACCTTGTCTAACCTAAAAGCTTATGATAATGCTTTAGTTTATGTCAATAAGGCTTTGGAAGTATTACCAGGAAATCCAAATGCTTTGATTTCTAAAAAGTACATTTATTTAGGATATGCGTATCAAAATCAGCAAACTCAAAATTATGATCAAGCTGAATTATTATTAACCAAAAACTTAGAGTTATTTGGCGAAGAAAAAGAGACCTTATTGAATCTTGCAAACTTGTATTTGATTTGGAATAAACTAGATTTCGCTAAAACAACTTATGAACGATTAGGAGAAAATTCAGACAATCAATTAGAGTCCTTAAACGGTTTAGCTTTAGTAGCTCATTTAAATGAAAAAGATAAAAATGCATTGCAAATTAGTCAGCAAGCTTATGATAGCTTAACTAACGAAACAGACTCAAAGTTAACTCAACAAACAACTGAACGTTATGTACAAGCTTTAATTTGGAATCGTAAATACAAACAATCTAAACATTTAATTGATGCCTTAATTATTGAGCAACCTAATGAAAATTGGGTATTAGCTTTGAGAGCGACTTTAAATGTGTATAAGAGTAATTTTAAAAAGAGTCTCGAAGATTACAATAGCATCCTAGAAAATGACAGCACCTCTTTTGATGGGAACCTCGGAAAAGCAAATGTTTTAAAAGCCTTAGGTTATTATGATGGTGCATATGCTGCTGCAGAACAAACGTTAAACATCTATGACAATCAAAAAGATGCTGTAAATTTCATTAATCAAATGAATATTAACTTTACACCAACTTTAGATTCAAGAGCTGCTTATACGTTTGATAACGGAGACAATAAAGCGTACTCCTTAAATACGAATGTTGCATTTCCGTTATCAACAAAATTTAAAATCTTAGGAAGCTATAATTACAGAGGTACAACAAATACAATTACTAAAAACAGTGCTACTTCAAACGATTTATCTTTAGGTTTATCGTACCAATTACTAAACACTATTACATTTAATGGTACAGCAGGATTAACCTCAGCAAAAGCAGAAAGCAATGATTATACACAACTCTTAACAGATGTATCATTTAACATCAAGCCATTTAAACTGCAAACACTTGATATTGGTTACAAACGTGAAATACAAAGTTTTAATGCTGACTTGTTAGATCGTGAAATTGTACAGAACAACTACTATGCAAATTATAATTTGAGTACCAACTTTAACTTAGGTTGGTTTACACAATACATGTACACCTCTCAAAATGATGGTAACCATAGAAATTTATTATTTACATCTTTGTACTACAATGTACTTAGAAAACCTTCTTTAAAAGTAGGATTGAATTACCAATACATCACCTTTAAAAATCAAGTCCCAACCATCTATTTTAGTCCAGAACGTTTTAATGCTGGTGAGGTATTTTTAAATCTGATTAAAGATGAAAACACAGCAAAAGTTAAGGAATGGTTTTACGAATTAACAGCTGCAACAGGTGTACAGTTTATAGAAGACGATGAACGTCAAACCACATACAGATTTCAAGGGAAATTAGGTTATAAATTTTCTGAACGTAGCATGTTGAATCTCTGCGGAACACACAGTAATATCGCTTCTGCTACTGCTTCAGGATTTACCTTTACAGAAATTGGATTACGTTTTAAATGGCGTTTATTTGATGCACCAGTATTTAGAAAATAGTATATTAAAAATAAGTCTAAAGAGTTTTTCCGAATATACAGAGAGCATTCAATTATTGAGACCACTAGTTCGGTTCGATTATATTGAGATTGTATTGATTTTCTATTAAAGCAATTTCGAATCCATAACCCATTCCGTGGATAAATTCATTAGGTAAACCTTGCTCTTTAAACTCTTTTTTAGCTTTACTATAATCTAGTAATATTTTGTTTGGAGGTCGTTTTAAAAAATCTGAAAGGTATTTTTCTGCAAGTAGTCTTTCATCATTCATTAAGAGGTATTGTGTTGTTAAAATTGGATTCCCTAATTCAAACGTATTAGCTTTTATCGCATGAACGACCAACTTCTTATTTTGTAATTGTTCAAATATGTCTATCAACGATTCCTTAGTTGCTTTAGGAATGTCAGTTACAGCAGAACGATACTCTTTTACATCAGCTAAATTCCAAACAACATTACCTCCTTTACCAATTATTAAAGTGCAAAAATCTCTACTGATAAGATATTCATTCCAGTAGTTTAATAAAGGATTTAATTTAGAATATTTTTTAAAATCTTTTGATGTGACACTGAAGAAAGCAGCTAATTCGACGTATTGTCCAGCAACGTTATCTCTATTTGATGAAAATCGAATAAATAGCGTATATTTCCTATCAATGCTTGTTAGTTTTAATTTATGCTGACTAGCAACATATTGAAATCCTACATCTTTTAATGCGTCTGAAATTTCCAAACAGGCTTTATTAAAAAGCTCATGAGATTTTTCAGTTATTTCAGAATTTAAATGACGCTTTGAAGCCCTTTCTTTGTTTTTAAAGATATGATTCTTAAAGTCTTCTATATCTTTTAACCATTTCATGTTTTCTAATTGCACTTATAGTTTTGGCCTATGATTAGGAGGACTGCATTAGATTTCCTTAATCAACAATTATAACATTACCTCTGTTTCTAATGAGCATCACTTGAATTATTTTTTGAACCAATTCTGAATCGATTTTCATTCGGTCTGCAATTAATTCAATGACTCTTTCTTCATCTTTTTCAATAATTCCATCTGCTAACACTATTTCAATGGCCATTGAAAACAAGGTGTCTTTATCGTATTCATTAACAAATTCAGAGCAGGCTTCAATCAAACCAATTCCTCCGAGTTTTAATTTTGCTTCTGCCACTGAATCATAAAGAGGAGAGATATCTATTCCTGAAAATTTTTGTTTCATGACAATCATTCTAGAAAGAGAATCAATCTCTACATCGCTTACTTTGCCATCTGCAGACATACATGCGTAAAGGATTCCAATCCAAGCTTCAAAATCTGAAAGTGGTTTATAGGTGATGTCTTTAGTTTCTGGTTTTTTTATAAATTGATCAAATAATCCCATTGTTAAGTTTAAAAATTAAATTAATTAAGTTGTTTCTGATGTCATTGTAAGCAACACTAGTATTAGGGAACGATTGTCCAATTTCCTGCACTTATTATTCACCATCTAAATATAACAATAAACCCAAACCATTACAACATAAAAAAGGCAAAAGCGAAAGCTTTTGCCTTTACCTTAAAACACCTTAGTTACAAATCTCCTTGACTAAGATGAATTAAGCAATCAACTATAGGGATTATCTAGCTATTAATTTTAAGGGATTATAAATGTGATGTTGACTTATTAATTTTGTAATGTATAAACCTGTACTTAAATTAAGGTTTAAAGGGATTTGGTTTTTACCTACAGTTGCTCTGTAAACCGTTTGATACACCACTTTTCCTAATTGATTATACACTATCAATTGAACAGTTTCATTTTGACTTGCAGTAAAATGGATGTTTGTATTAGAGCTTATTGGGTTTGGTATTGCAGATAAGCTTGTAAGCTCTTTTTCAAAGGCTTCAATAGATAAAGTATCTTCATTTGAAAAACGCACTTGATTCAAAGTCATTGTTTTTGTCTCTAAGCTTCCTGATTCTGATACTAAAGTAAATACGATGGTTACGATATCATTAAGTTCTAGAGTAGTATCAGATGAAGACTCAAAACTTGAAATCGGTAATACGATATCTTCTAGTGAATCACTTAAGTCAACATAAGCTTTAAACTGATTTTCCCAATTAGAAATACTCTTTTTTACTAAGGTCACTTCTAATGTTCCTGTGCCTCGCGCTTGTAATTTCAAGTTGTTATAGTCACTTAAATCTACAGCTTTAAATCTAGGTGTTAAAGCTCTATACGTAGCCACATACGAACTTGTTGTCGCAGTTAATTGAACATTACGTTCTACTGGAAATTCATCGGCTTCAAAAGTAGTCTCGTTTTCTACAACTGTATATGAATTTACGGTTGTAGATGACTGTGAATCATCAATTCCCCAAGGTCCATCAGACATAAATAAATCGTCTGGTGTTGCGATACCATCACCAATTCTAAATCCGATATCAAAAAGGTTTCCTGTTTCAACTTGTAAGTTTGTAATGTAATTTGAATTCAAATCAATTGTAGAATTCATCGAATTAAAATCACTAGTTTCAGTAGCTCTATATCCAGCATCAAAACTTACATTCTCTGTGGCATTAGTATTAATAATTTGCAAATCTAAAGCACCATTTACATATTTTCCTTTTCTCACAAATACGGTTGGAGGTGTTGAATTATTATATTCTGAAATTGGTTTCTCTATATTAATTAAATTAAGAACCTCTTGACCTAACTGATATAAATCATCTATAGAATTTGACCAAATCTGAAAATTATAGAACGTAACTCCTGCTTCATATTGATCGAGATTCCAATGGCTTTCGATTGCAAAATTCTCTTCATTATTTTCAACTTTAGCTGAAAAACTCAATACATATTCAAACGTACCATCTACATTTTTAATAATTGATTTGATAAACGGTTGTTCGTTGATATCGATGGTTGAAACTGAAATCAATTCAGCTCCTAAAAGTCTATCACAAATATATTTTGTGTGCTCATAAACACCGTTTTCAGTTTTTAATGCTAATATGGAAGCAACTGGAATGCTTTCTTCTAAGTAATCTACAGCATAAATTTCTGTAGCATTAGTAATGCTTAATAAATCTGAAGGTGTCGATTCAATCACCTCATCTTCGTTTATAGTATCAATAGGAATAAAATCTTCTAAAGTAAAAACAGAATTGGCATTACGTTGTAAGTAACTATTAGATTTCGCAACACGTCTCGCTGAACTCATATCAAATTTGAAACTTGTTTTAGCACGATTAAAATTACGTTGGTTGATTTGTTCAGACAGTCTATTATTACTTTCTAAACCGCCTTCATTTCCTCCTGAAGTTGGAGGTGCTATAACAGCACACTCACCAAAACCTGAACATGAAGGGTCCTCACAATCTATAAGTCCGTCACCATCATCATCAATACCATTATCACAAATTTCTTGAAGTACAGGAGCTGTCGGACAACGTGCACCATCGTTACTAGAACTTGATGGTCCGAATGCAAATAAGTTTGAATCCATTGCTCCATTAACAGCTATGTTTTGAACACTTTGAATGACATATATTGTTCCTGTTTGATTTGCAGATATATAAAAACGACCGTCTGCATCGAAATAAACTGCACCATAGGTGTAATTTAATCCTGACAAAATTGGCACTTCACCAATTGCTTGAACATTTCCATTTGAGGGGTCAATTCGATATAAAATATTAGAGTTTTTTTCTACAGCATATAGTTGTCCGTCAACAGCATTAAATGCCCAATCATGAATACTTATATTTTGAGATAAGGTTTCTGTAGCTTGATGTTGTGTATAGTTTTCAGAATTTGGATCAAGATCAATTTTGTAGTATGTTGCTCCACCTCCTTTGAGATAATAAATACCTTCATTACTCACATCACCAACATATCTATTACTCGTTGGCAATTCATCAATAAAATAGGTTGTTGTCGTAAAATTTTTACCAATACGAACAATTGCTTTGTCTGAACTACTTAATGAACCCCAAATAAAACCATCTGCAGGATTATACGCTGTTGCATTAATATTTTGAGGTGTAACATTTTCAGCAACTTGGTATGAATTACCAGAAGCCAAATCAATAGCAAACACATCATTGTTTTGAAATAGGTAAGCATTGTAATCACAATTGAATGGAATATCTTGAGCTTGTGTTGTAAAGCTGATTAAAAGACATCCTAATACAATTAATTGATTTTTTATAGTGTATAATTTACTCATCATCTGTTTTCTTTTAGATTCTGAAGCAAATATATCCTGTTACCACACCGAATTTATTGATTTTCGATTGACACAAGCTTAACAGCGTTGGGTAACAAATAAGTGTAGACGAATGGTTTTTAGAGCAAATTAAGACGTTTCATTAATTCTGGCCGATTAGAGCGACTCACAGGAATAACGTCTTTTTTAATGAGCACACTATTATCTTCAATATCGATTATTTTATCCACATTGATGATATAAGAACGATGAACTTTTAAAAATAAATCATTAGGCAATTTATCTTCAATTTTTTTCAAAGTTGAATGCACTGTATAGTTTTGATTTTCGGTTTTTACGTGGATATAATCCCCTTTGGCCTCCACTAAATAAATACTTGGAATATCTATTTTTATAAGTCGACGATCAATATTAACATACAAGTCGTTACCAGAAGTAGTTTCAACTTTCTCTGAAGACGATGCTGTTGAAGGACTAGTTTTTGATTCCGCTTTTTGGATTGCTTTTTGAAAACGCTCAGGTGTAATTGGCTTTACCAAATAATCTACAATACAATCGTACTCAAATGCCTGAATTGCAAAATTAGCATCAGACGTTGTCAATATGATTTTTGGTGGATTTTTAAGCGTTTCGATAAAATCAAATCCAGTAAAATCTGGCATATGAATGTCTAAGAAAATGAGATCAATTTCATTTTGATTTAAATATTTAACAGCTTGAATTGCATTTGGAAATTCTTCTAAGACGTTTAATCTCTTCACATTAGAACACAATTGACCAATAATTGCTCTAGCTGTAGCTTCATCATCAATAATAATACAATTCATAAATTTTTACCTAATTATAACTGTTGTAAATAATTAGTCATGGTGGTTAGAATAGATTCGAATTCGTCTTGAAGTGTGGTTTTGCCTTCCAGTAAATTATTTTCGAATGCTACAGCAATCTCATAACTTTTTTCAAGGCCTAAAATACTAATTTTATGTTTAAGTTTATGAACATTCTCTGCTGTAAGTTTATAGTTTTCAGCTTTTATGTTCTCAAAATAAACGTTCTTTTCTTCTGGGAATTCGATTTTAATGATTTCGATTAGCTTTTGTTCAAACGCTTTATCACCTCCAGACATGCTAAGGATATAAGATAAATTAGGCTGTTCCATTGGGTTGTTTTTTTAATGTGAAGTAAAATGTTGTACCTGAAGTAATTTTAGAGGTAAGCCAAATTTTGCCACCATATAAATCGATAATTTTTTTAACAATTGACAATCCGATTCCTGTAGATTTAACATTATTTTCAAGCTTTTCGAAGGTCTTAAAGATTTTATCAAAATAAACTTCTTCAATACCTTTTCCATTGTCTTTTATAAAAAATTCCCAATATTCATTTTTGTCTTCAACTCCAATTTCAATAGTTCCTTTTTCCTTATCATTGTATGCAATCGCATTTCCTATAAGATTTTGAAACAACTGTTGTAAACGGTATTTATCTCCTTTTATAATTGGTAAATTCGTTTTGTGAATAGTTATATGCTCTGGCACATGAATGCTGTTTAAAATATCATCTACTAGTTTAGCACTATCAACATCATAAATATCGATTTCATTTTTTCCAATCGTTGAATACTCTAAAATACCATTAATTAGCGTATCCATTTTTTCAACATTATTCCTAATAAGATTAAGGCTTTCTTTACCGTTATCATCTAGCTTGTTTATATAATCTTCTTTTAACCAAGCTGTCAAAGTATCGATACTTCGTAAAGGCGATTTTAAATCATGAGACACCATATGCGCATAATCACTAAGTTCTTGATTTTGGTGTGCCAATTCATTTAAAAGTGATTCTTTTTGCTTGTTCATTTCTATAATCTCTTTGGTTTGATGATCAATAAAATCTACCAAATCGGAACCTGACAACTCAACAGCATCGGCTTTTTCATCTTCTTTTAAATTATAAAAATTAAGTGTATTAATGACGTCTTTTAACTTGTCTATTAATTCTTTTTGCTCTTTCGCTTCCTTTTGCAATTTCTTATTCGCAACAAATAATTCGTCAGAACTAATAGACATTGCTCTTTGAATCATTGAGGATTGCTCGTCAAAATTATTGTATGACCTATCAACAGCAATGAGAAACTTTACAATGTCTTCATTAGCCCTTAAGTCTTCACTTAAATATTTTCGAATTTGACGTTTTAGTAACGAATTCATTATTCACTTATTAACGTTATCGTCATCGTTTGATTATGTAACTGACAAGCCATTTCGCCATGGAAAGGTGCAATTTCACCATAAGAATAAAAACCGCTTACAGTAGTACCATCTCCTAGAACTTCTATCACTTCATCAATCTCTTCTTCTACACGTTGGTCTAACACTAATTTTCTTCCAATACAACTAACTAAAAATGCAATTTCTGGTTTGTTTTTTCTAAACTCTAAAGCTTGTCTTGCTGCTCTTTCTGATGCGTTTGCAATGTTATCAACGTTAGTCATCATTAACTGTACTTTTGAGTTTTCTTTAATATCGCCTGCTAAAATAACCGCATTTTTTTCTTCATTAATATTTAAAATGGAACGTACTATAGATTGGTCTTCATCTGTAGATTTCACATTCAATGGATACAATAAGGCTGCTCCTGGTAAATCTTTCGCTTTATCACCTAAATACGTTTTGTACAAATCTAATGCTGGCTGACCATCTAACTCATAAAGTATATTCCCTTCAGATTTTGTCACAGTACGTTCTGGACCAAAAGGTGTCCAACCTCCATGAATTGAAAACGTAATTTCTAAAGACTCACCATAAAAACCAACAGCAACGATTTCACCTTCTTTTGGATTTTCATTATATGAAGCTAATGTCTTTTCAAAACGAGTATCGTCACCACATAAACCTCCTGTAATTAAGAAATTACCGTTATTAAAAGTACTCATTCCTTTGGTTAGCTGACTTCCGTTAATAAAACTACCTTCTGAAACTACAAACACATATTTTAAGCCTTCTGCTGGAAATTGTTGTATCAGATCATTTCCTGTTTTAAAACTGTCTAAATCTGCATTTAAAACATTACTTGTTTTAATGACAAACTGACTTTTTTCAAATTCCATAGCAGTAATCGTTATGCTATCTTCATTTACTGTACTGGAAGAAATTTCAGCACAAGCAGATCCGAAAATAACATGTCCATCAGGGAATAATGTTTTAATCTCTTCATAAATAGAAGGTTCTTCTAGCATATATCTATTCCCAAAAACCAAAACTAAAGGCTTATTTAATTTTTGGTTTTCGCCTACGTAAATCCAATCTTGATTTTTATGTTTTACTAATTGTACTGTTTTCATCGTTATTTTTTAAGGGTAAAATAAAAGGTTGTCCCAATATTAGGCTGACTATCGAGCCAGATTTGACCTTCGTGCAAATCGACAATTTTTTTAACTATTGACAATCCAATTCCTGTAGAATCTTTGCTCTTATTTAAAGCATGGAAGATTTTAAAAATTTTATCATGAAATTGCTTATCAATTCCAATCCCATTGTCTTGAATTGAAAATTTGTAATGACTTTTTAAATCCTCAACATCTATCGTTATTAATCCGTTTTCTTTATCAATAAACTTAACGGCATTGCTAATTAAATTTTGAAATAACTGCTGTAATTTAGTGACATCACCTTTTATTGTTGGTAATGTATTTAAAGTATTTACCGCAATATGCTTTGGAATAAAAAGCATTGTCATTAAATCCTTAAACATTGCATTAAGATCTACATCATCATTAGCATTACTATCTGTTCCAATACTTGAATAATTGAGCACATCTGAAATGAGCTTTTCCATTTTTTCAAGAGTAACTTCAATAAGCTCAAAGTTTTTAAGGCTCGCTTTGTCTAATTTTCCTTTATTATCTTCTTTCAGCCAGCTTACTAATGCATCTATACTTCGCAATGGCGACTTTAAATCGTGAGAAACAATATGTGCATACTCTTGAAGTTCATCGTTACTTTTTTCAAGTTTTAGAAGTAATTTTTCTTTCTGAAGTTCTAATGTTTTTAAGTTCGTAATATCTAAATGAACACCTATTGAACCAACAACCTCTCCATTTAAATTATAATTTGGCGCTCCACTGATAAGCCAATATCTAACATCTCCTTGTTTGGTTAACACCTTTATTTCATAAGAATTAGATTCGCCATTTTTTCGTTTTTCATTTTCAATGGAAATAATTTCAGAACCACCTTCAATTGGAAACAGTTCTCCTGCGTTCTTACCAATTAATTCTTCTTCAGAATAACCAGACATTTCAGAAAAACTCTGATTTACCATTAAGATTTCATCATCATTATTAACCTCCACCAATCCCAAATGCATATTAGCAATAATGCTATAGTATTTTTGCTTTTGAACTTCTAAGCTTTTACGATAGGTACGTTTTAGAGTGACGTCTGTAAAGGTCCAAAGGAAACCTTTAGATTGCTCTCCAATATTTATTGGCATATAATTACGCTCTAGAATCTTTCCATCAATCATCTCTAACTCATCACCAATGACGACTTTTTTAGCCTTATCAATAGCTTTCATACGTTGTAAAAACCCTTCTGGATCTGTAAATAAAACCTTGTTTTGTTCTGAAGCTACAGAGCAATCCATACCTAATAAATCACTTGGTTGTGCTTTTATATTAAAAAGCTCACAAAACTTTCTATTAGTAAGTACAATGTTTCGGTTTTCATCTTCTAAGACAATACCACTATCGAGATTTAAAACTAGTGTTGCGAGTCTGTTTTCAGATTCAATTAATTTTTCTTCTGAAGCTCTTTCTGCTGTAATATCTCTAACAATACCTTGTGCTGCTATAGGTTTTTTATTCTTATCGTAAACTAAACTAGCATTAATATGCACCCATTTTACCTCTTTAGATTTGGTATAAATCCGAGCTTCATAATTTTTAAAAAAACCTTTAGTTTGCAACTCTAAAAATGACATCGTCGCATACTCATAATCGCCTTTATGAACTAGTTTTGCGACGTTGACTTCTTCTCTGGCGATATCATAACCAAATAATTTTGTAGCTGCCTCATTAAATTTTATGATGTTTCCTTTAATATCCATTACGACATAGGCGTCAACAATATTCTCAAATACACCTTGTAATTGTGAGGATTTTTCGTCTAAAAGGTTTTCTAATTTTTGAGATGTAAAATAGAGTTCTCTTGATTTCTCTTCAAGAATTTTCTCAGCTGCTTTTCTCGCTTTTTTTTCTCTATCGAGTGCACGCTTTAGTATATCGACTTTTTCTTGACTCATTAATTTTTATTAATAATAAATCGTACTTGAGTTCCGTCTTTTTTTATTTTTTCTAATTCTATGGTTGCTGTAGAATTAAAGTGCTCAAATGTTTTATTCATTAAGCCGAGTCCAAAATGATGCATGGCTCTACTCGATTTATAATCCATAACTAAATGCGTGTCCGTTTTTTCAATCACTTCAAAAGTTGGTAACTCTGCATCTGGATAAATTTTACGGACTTCTACATGAATATGATTTTCAATAGAAGAAATCATCTCAATAGGATCTTTATAGATTGCTAAAAGTCCTGGATAACTTTTCTCAATAACACTAAAAAAATGTTCGGCATATACTAACAATAAATTATCAATTGATATCCCTGTATTTTCACTTAGATGCTGAAGCAATTGTAACATTTCTGAAAAACTATACGTCCCAACAGACGTGTAAATGCCCTCTGACTCTAAATCTGAACTCGAAATAATTCTATCTACCATTTCTAAGCCAAACTTTTCTTCAACAAGATCTAAAAACTCGGTAAAAACAATTCCTTTCATTATCCTTTTATTAATTCATTAATACTCCAATACGCTAATAACCGTTCTATTTTTGAAACATAGTCTTCATACTTCAAAGGCTTTAAGACATATCCTGCGACACCAATTTTATAACACGCTAACAAGTCCTTTTGATTATTGGATGTTGTCAATATAATGGTTGGAATGTATTTTAGAGTTTCATCATTTTTCAGAATACCTAAAAACTCAATTCCATTTATTTTTGGCATGTTTAAATCTAATAAAATAATATCTGGAAGCGCATCTTTTTTCTTTAAAATATCGAGTGCCTCTTCTCCATTATTAGCTTCAATAATCTGATGTTTTAATTGGAGTGACGAAATGACTCTATTCAACTTCATGACTTCAATAGCATCATCTTCTATTAATAATATCTTTAAATTTTGACTCATTCGAGGGTGTATTTTGCTAATTTAATTATGAAAATAAACGATTTAGAAAGGCTAATTTTAATATTTCGCTTAAGTTAATTTAAGTGTCGACGAATAACGTTTAAGTGTCGACGAATGGAAAGACTATTTTAGGTTTATTCTAATTCCTGACGCATTTTTTTAGTCATGCCTTTAACAACCATATCATAAGAATGATCAATAAGTTCACAAATAAATTTGGGCTGTAATTCGCCTTTATAGACATATACCGAATTCCAATGTTTTTTACTCATGTGCCAACCTGCTGTAATGCTTTCATATTCAGCACGTAGCTCTTCTGCATAACCTGGATCACATTTTAAATTGACAGATCCTTCCCCTTTTTCCCATTTTTCTAATGGAAATAGAGCAAACATTTTTCCTAAAACTTTAAACACAAGCGTGTCTTGATCAAAAGGAAAATCTTCAGTGACTCCTTTTTTCTGAAGACAATAGGTTCTGAGTTGTTCTATATTCATTTTAATAAACGCTCCATTACTTTTTCTGGATGCTTCAATTCCGTATAACCAAACTGGCGATATAGTTGGTGAGCATCAGAAGTTTTTAGCATCCAAACCTTACAAGATTGCAGTAATGGTTCTTCATTTATAGCCTGTATCAATTGTTTAGAATAACCATTCCCTCTATATTCTGGAAGAATAAATACATCCATTACATAAGCAAAAACAACATAATCTGTTGCAATGCGAGCAAAACCAATTTGCTTGTTTTTAAAAAATACTCCAAAACATAAACAATGCTCTATTGATGTTTTTACTTCATCAATGGTTCGACCTTTTGCCCAATACGTTTCAGTCAAAAACGCATGAATCATATTGATATCAAAACGTGATTTATCTTTAGATATCTCCATCACTTTTGAAGTTTTTTTTGTGTTTTATCTTCAATTTTTAGCGCTGAATAATCTAACTTCCAACCGATGGTTTCGACAATACTTTCAATCAGTAAGACCGATTCAAGCGCTTCTTTTTTAGCAATTTCATACAAGCCGCTTTCTGGTACTTTATTCATGATATGATTTTTAGCCTCATTGTGTAATTCGGTTAAATCTGAAGCTTCAAATTTGTTGAACATGCCATCTTTTTTATCGTAATAATTCAAATCGGTTTCTATAGATAAAACTTCAGGCTGTGGAAAATGAAATAATTTAACGGTTTTAGTTTTGGTATCAGATTCTAATTGAATTTTAGACAAATCAAAACCAACATGTGCTTTGGCATTAATTACAACTAATGCCTTTTTGCGACTTACGACGAGTTTTAAGAAACGCTCTTTAACGTCTTCGTAATGGTAAATCTCAGCAAAATCACCTTCAACAGTTATAAATTTACAGACTTTCTTAATCTTATCTAATAAGATAACAGATTGTGAATTTGTTCGTTTTTTTATACTGAATTGCTTAACTAAAGTAACAATGGCTAAGGTTACTAAGATGCTGATTATGATTATAAAAAATGTTTCCATAAGTAATTGTTTCTGTCATGATAAACTTCTCTGCTGCGTTAGAAGTGACAGATTTATTTAATTTATTCTAAAATTTTAAACAAGACTGGTTTACTTGGTGTGGCATCGTTTTCAAAAGGAGCAATTTGCAAATTTAGTAGATACTCACCATCTTCAACTTTATTTGGCACATAAATAAATTCGGTTATTGTACAATCTTTCCGAAGCTTTCCATTAAAATTCCAAAAAGCCTTATGCGCTTTAAGTGCGCCTCCATCTTCTTCTTTATCTACACTTGGTAAATCAATCAATAAATGTTTGATGCCTTTATTTACCATATATTCAACAGCATCTTCCGTTAAATACGTCCAATTAGTTTTTGAATAGTGCTTAGACAATTTATCCTTCATATTCGGAAGAGTTCGTATCACAATAGCATCTCGTTTCTTATTTCCTAAGGCGAATTGCAATTGAGTTTTAGAGATCACAGTATCATCACCTGCTTGTTCTGGAGCGACAGTAACCACTTCAGCTAAAAAGAAAAACTGTTTGAGATTTTTGTTTACCGAATGAAATTCTTCTGTGATATGACCAACACATTCGGTATGTGTACCATGAGCGTGTGGATTAAACTGAATATTATTAAAATTGACATCTGCTCCTTCTCCAACACTACCAATCCAACCATCTAATTCTACTGGCATAATTTTCGGTTCATCAATATACCATGCGTTTACATTTGATTTTGAAGCTCGCAAAGGAATTGAAATATCTAAGGGTTTTGATAAATCTATTTGTAATTTTCTAGAGTTGTATTGTATTGTTGCAATCAAGATTCATTAAGTTTAAAGAGTTCGGAAGCAATGCCATCACACAAAAATTGTCCTTTTTTTGTAACGCGTAAATGTTCATTATCAATATACAATAAATGTTGATTTATAAAAATTTTGGATTGTTCAATTAGGTAATCCTTAAAAATCATGCCAAAGTCTTGTTTTACTTTTTCAAAGGAAACTCCCCAAATTGTTCTCAAACCAGTCATTACATACTCATTGTATTGATCTGTAATGGTTAGCACTTCTGATTCAATAGGAAGTATTTCGTTTTGTATAGCTTTAATATATTTTGAATTATTACGCACATTCCAACCACGCTCTTTTCCGTTAAACGAATGCGCTGAAGGCCCAATACCTAAATACGATTTACCTTGCCAATACGCTGAATTATTCTTGCTGAAATAGCCTTCTTTTCCGAAGTTAGATAATTCATAATGCACAAAATTTGAAGCTTCTAACGTGTCTTTTAATACATAAAATTGCTCATGTGCTAGTTCGTCATCAACATTATCAATAAGTCCTTTTTTTATGAAACTTTCTAAAGCTGTTTTAGGCTCAACAGTAAGTGCATAACTAGAAATATGTGGCATATGATAAGACAATGCTGTATCTATATTTTGTTTCCAACGTTCATGACTTAAACCAGGAATACCATAGATTAAATCGACTGAAATATTATCAAAGTGCTGTGTTGCTAAATCTAAACACAGCTTTGCTTCTTCAGCATTATGAGCACGATTCATGAGTTTGAGATCCTCTTCAAAAAAGGATTGAATACCAATTGATAGTCTATTAATCCCTGCGTTTCTGTAGTCTTCAAAAATAGTTTCCGACTGCGTTCGAACTAACAAATTTTGATCTGATTGCGCTTTAATTAAATCATCAGGATTAGCTTCAAGTGTGATTTCTGGATGTTCTGAAACGTTATAATTACTATAAATTGCAGCAATCAAAAACTGCAATTCCTCAATCGTTAATAATGACGGAGTTCCACCTCCAAAATAGATGGTTTCAACTATAGTGTTTTTAAACTCATCTTTTCTAAGTCGAATTTCTTTAGCCAAAGCAGCGACCATCTCATCTCGTTTCTTTAAACTTGTTGAAAAATGAAAATCACAATAGTGACAAGCCTGTTTGCAAAATGGTATGTGGATGTAGATGCCGCTCATATTAGTTTTCAGTGTTCAGTTGCTGTTGGCAGTAGTTCGTATTATGTTTATTTATAACTAAATACTGAGACTGCAAACGCCTTACTTTTTAATTCGATCTTCATTCTGCTTCACAAAACTTGCCCAACCAGAATAACTTTTTCCTATTTCAATGCGACCTTCATTATAAAAATGACACACTGCAGCGGCCAAACCATCCATAGAATCCAAATTTTTAGGTAAGGTTTTTAAACCTAGTAAACTCTGAAGCATTTTTGCAACTTGCTCTTTACTTGCATTACCATTTCCAGTAATCGCCATTTTTATTTTTTTAGGAGCATACTCCGTTATTGGAACTTCACGAGACAAACCTGCTGCCATGGCAACACCTTGTGCTCTTCCCAGTTTCAGCATACTTTGAACATTCTTTCCAAAGAAAGGTGCTTCAATCGCTATTTCATCAGGATGATGCGTATCGATTAACTCAATAGTACGCTCAAAAATGAGTTTTAATTTAAGATAATGATCACTGTATTTTTTTAAGTCTAATTCATTTAACTGAAGAAGGACCATCTTCTTTCCTACTACTTTTATGAGTCCGAAACCCATAATCGTCGTACCAGGATCAATACCTAATATAATTTTTTCTTTACTCATGTATTAGCAATATACACATCCACTTAGTGAGAATGTAATTCCGAAGGTAATGGTTAACAGATTTCCATTAAACGATCCAAAACCATCGATTACAGGATCAAAATCCTTTCCTAATCCGAGAACATAAGACACATCACTGTAAATAGACATATATTCACTTAAACCATAATGTATTTCTAGACCAGCCATGACGTTTAAGAACGATACTTTATTATCTGTAAAATCACCAAGAGGTTTTATAGACGTATAACCAGGTCCAGCATGAGCAATTAAACCAATTTGTTCTGGTAGAAACGTAATATATTTCATAGGATCATACACAGCCTGAACATTTATTCGTGTATAATTAATTTTAAACTCTGGTGAATCTCCATCACTTGAAAAACGATTAAATCCAAAATCGAGTTTAGCACCAAATTGAGGTTTAAACATACGTTGTAATCCAGCATTAACAGTTGGAAAATTTACCGACTTAGATTCAAAACCTTCAACAAAGCCAGATTGCGATGGACTATTTAAGCCTAAAGCGATTTGCGCTTTCCACTTATTAGTGTTTTTTTGCGCAAATGAAAACGCTGTAAATAATAAGGTTACTACAAGTAATTTATGTTTTTGAGTTTTAAAAATTGAAATCATGTTATTATAATGGTTTATTTTGCACTACTATGCATTTTGGAAGCCTTCCTTACAAAACTAAACAATTCTTTCTGTTACTTATTAAATTAAGTATTGTTGTTGGTGCTTTTTATTTTATTTATAAAAAACTAACTGAAAATGAGGAACTCGATTTTCATGTTTTTATTGAATTTTTGAGAGAAAATGATATTTTTTCAACCAAAACCATACTTTTTTTACTGTTTTTAAGCACTTTTAATTGGTTTTTAGAAATACTAAAATGGAAAAATTTAGTCGCTTCAATAGAAATCATAAGTTTTAAAAATGCATTAGAACAGAGTTTAGGCTCATTAACCGCTTCGTTATTTACGCCAAACCGAATTGGTGAATATGGCGCCAAAGCAATATACTACACTTCTGGAAAGCGAAAAAAAATAGTACTAATTAACTTACTAAGTAATATGATGCAAATGGGAGTAACAGTTCTATTTGGTAGTATTGGCTTATTGCTATTAAATTCTAAGTACGACCTAAATATAAACTACTATAACGTAGCAAAATTCTTAGTCCTAATAATAGTTGTCGTGATTTTCACCATTTTTGGTCTCAAGCAAAACAAGTTTAAAATTAAAGGATTTTCAACTAGACGCTTGCTTCAATTTTTTAAAAATATTTCAGCTAAAACAAAAATTATAGGAATCCTTGTGTCGGCAATGAAGTACCTAGTCTTTTCATTTCAATTTTATTATTTGCTTCATATTTTTGGTGTAAACGCTAGTTACTATAACGCTATGATTGTTATCACTTCGATGTATTTACTAGCGTCTATAATTCCTTCCGTTTTTATCTTTGATGTAGTTATAAAAAGTAGTGTTGCTGTCTATTTATTTTCTATTGTTGGCGTTAACGATTTTACAACCTTAAGTATTGTTACCCTAATGTGGCTTCTTAATTTTGTCTTACCTAGTTTATTTGGAAGCTACTATATACTAAACTTTAACTTACCTAAAGACAACAATCTACAATGTTAATAATCACCATTATTATCGTCATTTTATACTTGCTTTTAATTGGCAGTTTCACTGTTGGATTTGATAAAGTGAAATCAATGACTCTTGAAGATATTAAATCTGAAATTGACTTTAGTATTGTTATCCCATTTAGAAATGAAGCTGAAAGTTTGCCTGATTTACTAGATTCTATTTTAGAATTGAATTATGCAAAACACAAATTTGAAATTCTTTTTATTGATGACAATTCTGAAGATGAATCGGTTAAACTCATTAGCAGTAAATTGAATAAAACTAAGATAGATTTTGCCATACTAACAAATGATAAAAACTCAAAATCTCCCAAAAAGAATGCGATTACAAAAGCCGTAACACAAGCTCAATACAAATGGATTATCACTACAGATGCAGACTGTAAACTTCCTAAATATTGGCTCGATACTTTTGATTGTTTTATTCAGAAAAATGACACAAAATTTATAGTTGCTCCTGTAACTTATCATCAGGCAAGTTCATTTTTAAAACGTTTTCAATTACTTGATTTTTTAAGTCTTCAAGGTGTTGGCATTGGTAGTTTTGGTATTAACAAACCTATTTTGTGTAATGGTGCAAATTTGGCCTATACCAAAACACTGTTTTTAGAATTGGATGGTTTTAAAGGAAATTCACATATTTCAAGTGGTGACGATATTTTCTTATTGCAAAAAGCAATCGAGAAAGATCCTAAACAAATTCATTATTTAAAGAATGAAAATGCCATTGTAAAAACAGCACCTCAACCAAATTTTAAAAGTTTAGTTTCTCAACGTGTACGTTGGGCAGCAAAAACATCGAGTTATAACAGTCTTTTTGGAAAACTCACAGGAATTATTGTCTTTTTAATGAATGGCTTTTTGGTATGTTCTCCGCTTTTAGTTCTTGCTAATTTTATATCCTTAAAAATTTTGACATACACCTTTTTCATTAAGTTTTGTATCGACTTTTTATTACTGTTCAAAACTGCTCGATTTTTTAATCAAGATTCTTATCTAGCGTCCTTTTTATTTTCAAGTTTTATCTATCCTTTCTTTTCTGTTTATGTCGTTTTTATCTCAGTATTTAAAGGTTATAAATGGAAAGACAGAACCTACACCAAATAGTGCTTTCTCAATTATTTTTGTTAGATTTACATCAATAATAATCTGATGTCCTGATGAAAAAAATAATCTGTATTTTATGTTTAATCCTTAGTGTTTCATTTCTTCAAGCCCAAGAAAGCTATACTATAAATGGCGAAACACTTGAGCTAAAAACCGAAGTTGATGGCCAACTAGATTTACTTTGGAATATTATAGACGGTAAATACCGTTATTTTGTTAGAACTGAAGATAACACTATCACAGAGCTTAAAAACACAAAAGTAGATCGAAAATTTCAAGAAGAATACAAAACACTTCTAGAGGAGTTGACCAATAACACAATGCCTACAAAGCGTCTTAACCTTACTTTGTTTAGTCTAAAAGAATTTATAGACTCCTATAATGTTTCGGCAGATAGCGACTACGAAACCAATGTAAGTAGAAGTAAGTTGCAATTTAGACTTGGTGTTTTTGGAGGTATGACTAACAGTCCGTTTGTGAATAATCCAAACAATGAAAAAACACCTTTATTTGGAGCAGAACTTGAAGTCTTAGAAACCAATCGTATCTCACGACATGCCGTTTTTATGCAATTAAAACATGTTGTTGAACAAGATGATATTAACTATTCTACAACAGAATTATCTTTAGGATATCGTTTTAGAGTTATTAATAAAGAAACATTTAGTCTTTATGCAAACACAAAATTCGCAACGCTTAACTTTTCTAATGCAACTGTAGTTACCGATCGTGAAGGAGTGATTACTACTGAAGAATTAAGTGAAACTTCATTTGATGTGCCTTTTATTTTTGGAATAGGAGCCGACATTAATGTGTCTAAAAATAGTTTTATTACTTTAGCTTACAATGAACTTTTTGCATTGTTTTTGGATAACAAAGGTAATTTTTCAACCGACTTTTCTATAGGCTATAAGTTTAAGCTTTAATGCGTTTATCTAATTACAAAACCAATAATCCAGTATTTTCAGAATACTTTTGGGAAGACCAAAATGGTTCTAATAAAAAGATGACGGTTTCAGGTATTTTGATTAAATCAATACTCTGTATTATAGTCATTGCTGCAATTACTGCTTATATATGGAAACTTAACGACAATGGTATGCCTGTAAAATGGTTTACACTTGGAAGTATGCTTGTTGCAGTCATCATAAGTATTGTCATTTCAGTGCGACAACATTGGGCTCCTTTTTTAGTTCCACTTTATACGATTGCAAAAGGTGTGTTTCTTGGTGGATTTTCGGCTTATGCGCATCAACATTTTCCAGAAATGCCATACCAAGCTATTGGTGTTACCATAGTGACATTTTTTGTGATGCTCTTATTATATCAAACTAGAATTATTGTCGTTACTAAAAAACTAAAAAGTGTTATTATTACTGCAACTGTGAGTATTATGGTAGTGTATTTGATCTCTTGGATTTTAAGCTTCTTTGGCATCAAATCTTATATTTGGGGAACGTCTTGGCTTGCTATCATTTTTAATTGTATTGCTGCTATTGTTGCATCATTTGCTCTACTTTTAGACTTCGATTATATTGAGCGTTATAAAAATAAAGCGCCTAAATCTAAAGAATGGTTAGCAACTTGGGGACTTTTAGCCACGCTCATCTGGCTATATGTAGAAGTATTAAGGTTGATGCAAAAATTCGCTATTCGATCTTAATAACAACAGGCAAACTAAACTGAGTAGCGACTTGTTGGCTTCGTTTTATTGCTGGAAATATTTTAGGTAACGAATCTAAACTTTGACGTAACAAACTATCTAATTGTGGAATTTCTTGCTTTGTTAACGTATTACTTTCAATAGAATTAATCGAAAATGCTCCTTGATTATCTATTGTGATTTTAAGTTGAACCGTGTCATCAATAGATTCTGAAACCACTATGTGATGTTGTGATAAGTTAGTATTTAATATATTTCTCAAAGTACTTTCAAAGCACTTTTGTTTTTTGACTTTTCCTAATGTTGAATCACAAGATGCGAAGGTTGGATATTCATCGACATCATTCCATGTAAATGTTTCTAACTCATTTTCTAACAAATCTTGAGAATATACTTTTTTCTTGCTGAAGTAATCACAAGACATCATGTTAAAAATCAATAAGAAAATGAATATGCGCTTCATGTTGGTTTAACTGAAAGCGAAAAGTACAATTTTTTTAGATATTATATGGTTTTACTCTTTTTCCTTAAGAAACTTTTCTTGTTTTAATTCTAACATTCGATTTTTAGCAAAGCTTAAGAATGGAGATTTAGAATAATTATCTATAAAATCTTGATACGCTTTAATTTTTGAATCGATATCAGCATAATAATGATCTTTAGTCGTCACAATAAAAAACGCAGAAGAGATATTATCTGGATCTTCCTTTAAAGATAGCTTAAAAGCTTCTATAGCTTCAGGATAACGCTCTTGTCTATTGAGAACCATACCTAGTTTTTGGTATTCATAATCTAAAGGAACATCTTTAAGTTTTAATGCTTGTAACATATATGTTTCAGCATTTTCATAATCATTGAGTCTTTCGTAATAGGTACCAATTAAAAACAGTGAATTAGAGTCGTAGGCATTATATTTTAAGACTAATTTTCGTTGTGTGATTGCTGCCTCATATTCAGATAATTCAGCATGAATAATACTTAATTTTTCATGAATAAATTCTGAAGACTCTCCTAAATCAATAAGTTTCTGAAACCAAACTTTAGCTTCTCGATAGTAATCTTGATAATAGTAATTTTGAGCTTTCAGACTAATTAGCTCAACATTGTTTTCATAAGTCTCTAAGCCTTTATCTATATAACGATGTGAGAGTTCATGTTTGCGTTTTATTAGAAAATGTTTCGCAATTTTGAAGATCGCTTTTTGATGTGTATCATCTAAATCGTAAGTTGTTCTGAATCGATTCAAAGCTGTAGAATCATTTATTTTTTCTAAAGCCAAGCCCATTTCATAATGATAATTGGGATTGCGATAATCGATATTCATTAAGTCATTAAAAACATCAATAGAAGCTTCAAACTGTTTCGTTTTTGATAAGAGTTTAGCGTACTCATATTTAGTTAAAGCATCTTCAGGATAGGCATCTATAGTCAATTTATAATAATTAAGTGCTTTATCATAATTTCCAATAGCCAGATATGATTTTGCGATTTTACCAAACACTTCGTCTTGATTTGCATACGATTGATATGCTGAAATGGCTTTACTATAGTTTCCATTAAGATATAAGCTATCTGCAATAGTTAAAACCGAAGACTGAGCTTCGGCTTTAAACATGGTGATTATAAACAATAGGACGAATAGTATCCTCATTAATTCTTTTTATCTTGTTTTACATCTGAATGCACTTGAAAAAGTATAGGCAAGCTGTAAGGTACAACTACTAGTTTCCCATTATGTGTACCTGGAATAAACTGTGGTAACAATGCAATCACACGTTTTGCCTCTTCTTCTAATTTTGGATGTGATCCACGTGCTTTAACATCTATAACACTACCATCTTTGTCGATATTGAAAGCTACAGAAATACGCTGCTTACCTATTAAACCTAGTTGTTTTCCTAAGTTTGTATTAAAGTTTCTAACAACAAAAGAAGCGACCTTATCAGTTGTGCAATCTCTGAGTTCTTTGTCTGTTTTCAAGTCTTTACATGAAGAAAAAATAGGGGCTACATCTACAATAGAATAAGGCACTTCAGTTAGTTCTAAATGTTCACCTTTTGTTTCTTGTTCAATAATCTCTTCAACCACTTCTTTCTCAGAAATATTCTGATTTACATCGCCTTTAACTTGAAATAAAATTGGCAAACTATAAGGCACTGTCACTGCTTTACCTTTTTGTTTTCCAGGTTTAAATTGTGGTAATAAATTTACAACACGTTTTGCTTCTTTTTCTAATTCTGGATGAGGAGCTCTTGCTCTAACATCTACAACATTTCCTTGAGTATCAATTTTAAAAATAACTGAAATGCGTTGTTTTCCTATTAAACCCAACTGCTTTGCCAAATCAACATTGAAGTTTTTATTAACGTGAATCGCAATGTTTTTGCTCATACAGGTTTTACGTTCTTCATTTGTAGTTAGGTTTTGACATGCAGCCATGATTGGCACTTGATCTACAACTGCAAAAGGGACTTCTACAGACTCTAAAACTTCGATGATTTCAACGTCTTGATGTACTGCTTTATCTACTTCTTCTTTAAATTCATTTAAACTTGAAGGATCTTGTAGAATTATTTTAGATTTCTTATCCATTGAAGACACAACAAGTTTGTTGAAATATGAATCTCTTTCCATCAGGTCTAACTTATGCTTCATTTTCTGCTCTTCTACATCTGTCATGTTTCCTAAATCATTAACAAGCAATCGCAAAACACCATCTCTACTATTGTTTTCCCAAATCTCTTTTGCTTCTTCTGTTTGTTTCCATGCGACATATTCTTCATAGGTTCGATTCATCTTAGATTTTAATGACTTAGATAATTCAGTAACTCCCTCAGTTGTTTCTTCATTTTTAACTTTTCTTTCTAGTGAAGCGTTAGTGATGTATTCAAAATACGCATTCTGCTTGTAATAAGCAGATTTTGATAAAATATATTGATCTGAATCTCCCAAACCAAAATCGTGAATTTTTGTAACACCATCTCCTTTCTTAGACATTTCTAGAATAAGATTATAATACTTTGTTCTAAGTTCCTTGTCACTAAGATTGGAATCTTCGGTTTGAATAATTTCTTCTATTTCAATAATTTCTACTTTTTCTTGAGCATAAGACGATGTATATAAAAGCATTGCAAATACCAATGGAAGCAGCAAAGCATACTTTAAAATATGAATCTGTTTTGATTTTGTTTTGCTTAACATAAGGATTCGTTTTTTGATTAATGATTGTTTAAAAAATGGATTTACAAATGAAAACTGCTGTGTTTCAAAAACCTGAGCTAGTAAATTATCATAATACTCAGCTTTACTTTGTTGTTTTACGGCTTTAGCATCTGCAATATATTCGTGTAAGGTTGCGATTCTATTTTGATACATATAGACTAATGGATTGAACCAAAATACAATTCGGAGAGCTTCAAAAAACAGTAAATCTAAAGTATGTTTTTGCTTGACATGAACTAGTTCATGCTCTAAAATAGAAGGTCGATCTTTGGCGTTTATCTGTTCACCTAAAAACACATAATGGAAAAAAGAAAATGCAGCATTACTATTTAGAAGCTTAATGATTAACAAATTATTACTCCAATGCTTAGGATGTTTAGAAGCTAACAAAACTAGTTTTATGATTTTAAATACTAGAATTAGCGAAGCAATACACATTCCGCTAAAAAGAAGAATATTCCACAGAGAAATTGGTTCTGGTTCAACAGTTATTCCTGCAAGATTTACGACTTCAGAACTTACAGCATTAGTTTCAGTTATGTTACCGATAATAACTTCTGGTAAACGAATCACAAATTCTTCAGGCATAATGGTTTTTATGCGATCTATTTTTATGAATGGAATTAAAATCGATAGAATAGCAGTAGACAAAAGGTAAACTCTATTCCAATTGAAGAAGGTTTCCTTCCGAAGACATACATCATAAATAATTAAGAAACCAAGTTGAAATGCGACAACTTGCAATATATAGTGTAACATATTTAGGAGTTGTTTTTATTAATCTCTTTTAAAATCGATTCCATATCTTTTAGATCGACATCATTTTTCTTCACAAAAAAGGATACCATACTCTTAAAAGAACCTTGAAAATAATTGTCAACCAAAGTGTTTATAGACTGATTGCTATAATCTTGCTTTTGAACAATTGGAAAATACAAATGGCCTTTCCCTTGTTTTTCATAATCGACAAACCCTTTTGTTTCTAAAATTCTAACTATCGTAGAAACCGTATTATACGCTGGCTTTGGTTCAGGTAACTCAGCAATAATATTTTTCACATTGGTTTTTTTGAGTTGCCAAAGAACTTGCATAATCTCCTCTTCTGCTTTTGTAAGTTGTTTCATATTTAAAATAATTGAATAGGTAAATATAACTAAATTTTTAGTTTAAACTAAATTTTTAGTTTAAACAATGTAACAAAAGAACTTATTTTACGTCTAATGAATTGAATAATACCACTATTTAATGGATATATTTTTAATTGTACTTGCTGCTTTTTTTATGATTTTAGGAATCATAGGTAGTTTTTTACCAGTATTACCTGGTCCTTTAACAAGTTGGATTGGACTACTCATTTTTCATCTTACTGATGTTGTCCCAATGAATTGGACATTTTTAAGTATTACACTTATCGTTGCCACGACTATCTGGATACTCGATTATATTATTCCTGCAATGGGAACAAAACGTTTTGGAGGAAGTAAAGCAGGTATGATTGGTACTTCAACAGGTTTAATAGTTGGGTTATTAGCTCCAATTCCTGGAGGTATCATTATTGGACCATTTGTTGGTGCTTTAGTAGGAGAACTATTAAATAAAAGTGAATTTAATAAAGCACTTAAAGCTGCTTTTGGTTCTTTTTTAGGCTTTTTAGCATCTACCTTTATAAAATTTATAGTTGCTTTGGTTTTTTTAGGGCTTTTTATTGTAAAAGTAGTTGAGTACCAAGATGTGCTCTTTTAATTAAAACTTATAAAAAGATAAAACCTAACAACTTATAAAAATTGTTAGGTTTTTTTTCTTTGCTATTAACTCAACAAATACATTAGAGGGATTAATTAATTCTGTTGACGCTTCAAATATAAGTTTAGAAAACAACTTTTTGATGCGGAAAAACCGTAAACTTGATGCGGAAAAACCGTAGTTTACAGGATTTACAAGGGTTTCAAGACGACTTTTTTTGGTGAAAAACCGTAAAATAAATTAGTTTTTTATAGAAATCCTTTTTTTCTAGCTTCCATAATCAAAGATTCGTCTTTTCCATCTGAAATAGAAAATAATAATTTGAGTTGCTTTTTTCGTTTTTCAATCGCACTCATAGACAAATTAATATGCTCTGGAAGGCTTCGAGTTTTCATTCCTTGAGCTAAGAGATGTAGAATTTTTCGGTTAACCTCATCGACATAAATTTCATTAATAACCGACTTATTTAAAAAGTTACTTACTGTACTACTATAATATGGTGGATCAACTAAAATATGATGAAAAGCTTCAGCAAGTTCGCTGGAAGTTAGGTCACTTTTAATCAAAAATCCATCTGGATTTATTTCTTTTACAATACTATGAATACGATACGATTCATTAAACATAGTCAAAATAATAATTTTTGCATTTGGCAATATGTTCTTAGCTATTTTAGCTAAATCTTCTCCAGATGTAATTCTACCATCAGACGATGGAGGTAAACTAATATCAAAAAAACAAACATCATATGGACGTTCGTTTGCAGCTTTTTGCATTAGCATATTTGCAGAATCACAAGTATTAGCTGTATCGATAACTAAAGTCTGATCTTCTTTTTTAGTTGCCATTAAAGTATTCTGGTAACCTTCAATGATAATAGGATGGTCATCAACCATTAAAATATGAATGTGCTGCATTATGGGTTGGTTTTATAAGGAATTTGTATTGTAATTGTTGTGCCTTTATTTAATTGAGATACTATATCTACAGTACCTTCTAAATCATTTACTCTAGCATTTATATTTTTAATTCCGATCCCTTTTTTACTTTTATTAACATCAAATCCGTCACCATCATCAATGATTGATAATAAAATTACATCATTTTTTAATTGAAAACTAATTTTTACAGTTTCAGCATTTGCATGCTTATATATGTTTTGAAGCGATTCCTGAATAATTCTATATATATTAATTTTATTTTTATTCGATACCATTTCCCAACTTACATCATCTGTATAATCAAATTGATGTTTGAGTTTATATGCTTTGGTTTGTTTCTCAATCAATTCTGAGACGATATCCATAAATCCAGAACCAGACACGAAATCGGTATTAAGATCATGAGAGATTTTACGAATATCATTCTCAATAGTCATCAACTCTTTTATATAAGTTGCTCTATTTTGAATAGCTTCTTTACCTTCAGAAAAATTTAAGCTATCTAAACTAAGTCGAGTCCCAAACAATCGTCCTAAAATACCATCATGCATTTCTTGGGAAATACGTTTTTTCTCATTGGCTCTTGCCTCATCAACTTTGTCTTGTTGTGACAACATGAGATTATAAATTTCTTCATTAGCTTTTTGCTGATCTTTCTCAAACTGAAGCTCTTTATTTTTTGTGCGTTGCGTAATGATAACGTATAGCAAAAATAAGGTAACTAATAATACCGAAGACACAATTAGTAGCCACATTCTTTGTAGTGAAATACGTTCGTTTTCTTCTTCAATTTTATCCGTTTCAAATTCTATTCTAGCAAATTTATTACGCACGTTACGATCAACGCTAAGCAAACTATCAGTTAGTCTAATATGTTCTCTAAGATAGTATTTCCCTTTTTCGTTTTCATTAATTTCCGACAAAATTAACAAGGCTTCTTGTTTTACTTCATTAGCTGAAACACTAGCAGCTATTTTTAATGCTTCATTGGCATATTTATCAACGGAATCATAAAGATTTTTTTCTGAATATAATTTAGACAAATCAATTGCGACATTCATTTTTAAGATATCATTATCCATCTTTTGGGCAATTGCATATACTTCTTGAAATTTATTTTTCACAGTATCAAAGTCATAATTACCCGATTCTAATTGAGCATCAGCTATATTATCAATTATTGTTGGATAAAATGTTGGGTCTTCTGCTTCATATTTTGGTCTTAATGGAATAAGGCTTTCATAAAGTTCTATAGATTTTTCAAAATCTCCCATTTTTCTATATACCCAAGCTTTATTGTTTATAGAATAGACTTGATAAATAAATCCATCATCTACAAGTTTTGCATAGTCATTAGATTTTTCAAAATATTCGATAGATTTAGGATAATTCCCTAACTCTCTTGATATAATACCCATGAGGTTATACGCATTCCAAAGCTTATTTAAGGTACGCTGCGTTTTTGGTAATCGGTTTAATATTAAAATTGATTTTACAGCTGCTTCCTCAGCTCCTACATATAATTTTTCGATTTGTTGTATGTCTGCTAAAAAAAGTAAGGCTGTTGCTTTTCCTTCCGAAATTTCATTATTTCGATAAAATTTTAGAGCTTTTGAATAATAATAATATGAGCTATCATTTTTTTCTGTAAATCGATAAAAAGATCCCAAATTAGATGCTGCAATTGTAACAGCTGAAGAATCATTTAACTTTTGTGCTAATTCAATATTGGACTTATTAATCCCTGTGTATTTATCATAGGCTTCTGTATAGAAATACATTAAAGATAAATTTCTATTTGCTAATAAAATAATTGAATCCCTTTGAGTTGAATTAGCTATCTTTGCAGATTTTAAAGCATATTTTAAACGAGATTCAAGCGTTTCTTTTTTATTTACAGATAATTCAATTAGTTCATTTATTGAATCCAAAAGTTTTTCTTGAGCACTAGCAGGTTTAAAACTAATTAAAATAAATAAAAGTGTGAATACTAAATTTCTAGTCACAGTGAAATGCTTTTAATTCAAAAATAGACTAAAAAAATAAATAAATTACACATAACAAAAAAAGCTCTTGTAAAAATACAGGAGCTTTTTAAATTCAATTAAAAGGATCTATTATCCGTGTGTCTCTAATTTTAATTTCTTTTTATCTATTACTAACAAATTCTGTTTGTTGTATTCTTTAAAAGTAGGTTCATTATTATCTACTACTGTATCACTACTCTTACCTGAAATGGTTAATAATACGACAGCTGCTAATAAAAATGTAATTTTTAGGGTTTTCATAAGTTTTAATATTTAGGGTTTGTTAATATTCTATATTGTTAATAATTAAACAGCATCAAAAAATGCCAGTCGAGGGAAGAATGGATTATTAACTTAAATACAGGTAAACCTGTCTAAAATGTAAACTTCTGAGGGAATAATTAAATGCAGAAAAGCATCTAAATAATAAAATGGATTAATAAAATTACCTTAATAAGTGATTTAGGGGCTTATGAAGGACTGTAAACATAATACAATTTTATGTCTAAAAAAAAATAAATCGGATAAAATGACATATTTCAACGATTAAATGCATTTTTTTAATAAAAATTGTTGATTAAGTTGTTAATAACTTCGTTTATTGGATACTTGAATTAAAAGGAGCAGCATCTTGATTATCTGGTGTTCCATCTAAATCCGAATCCCTAACATCGTCTGATATAACCATAAGTTGCCAGTGTATAGGTAGAAAGGTTTTCATTACTAAATTATTGTATTCAGTAGTAAGTCCAGAAGCCGAACTAACAGATACAAATGTTCTATTTAAACCAGACATAAAATGAGTTTGAATAATAACAACAGTAGTAAAATCACCAAATTCAATCATGCGTGAGCCAAACGAGGTATCAAAACCAAATTCATTTGAAACAAAATCTTCACCACAAATAATTTGTCCAGGAGCATTGAAACCGTGTTCAGATTTTATCCGAGTAACTTCTAAATCAATAATATTACCTATTGGAAACATCCCTTGAAAAGATAAAGAAGGAATATATCTCCACGTAACATTTCCATCTAACCTAGTAACATCAACACCTATTGCACCTGATTGCGAATCTGTAATACCTTCTGCAGTATAACCTTGCGGCATTGTAAAACCTAATGCTGGATATTGAGGATGAATAAACTGAAGTCCTGGATTTGCTATGGTTGGAATTTGAGCTAATGGTGTTGCCAAATTATGGGCACTATCCCAATACACCGCTTTTGCGCCACTTATATTAGGACAAATATTAGATGTAAATTGCTGGAGATTTTGTTGATTATCATTATTGTCATCTTTACTACAAGTAAATAGAATTGAAACGACAGCTAAAATGAGAATGTACTTAAATGATTTCATAATGTCATTATTTATAATCACATCGGAATCTTTTTAAAATGTCATCAAAACTAACCTAAAAAAAGTATTCCAATTAATAAATGACATACCTGCTGAACATAAATTAACAAGCTATCTAATACCTTAATACCTCTTTCACACAACCATACTAATACATCACTCCTTCATATATAGATTATCCTTATTTATTCAGTTGTGCAAAATAATAATAGCCACTTGTAGTTAAATCACTAACATCTAAATGTTTAAAATTATCCGACAAACTATTAATAGTTAATTCATTTTTTCTAAAATCTTTAATTTCATGAATTATTTTAAAGCCATTAGCTTTAATTAGCTTCAGGTGTGATGATAAAGGTTCGCGATTAATTAAGTTTACGCCTCCTGTGACAATGCTCCATTCTGATTCACTAAGTGTCCAATGTTGATTCCACAACTTTGTAGTATTCATAGATTTAAAGTCAATCTTATGCGAAATACAACCTCCTTTTTTCAACCATTTACTCATTGCCGTATAAGCATATGGCAAATCATCTAAGTGCTGTAAAACAGTATGAGAAAAAATATAGTCTACCGTTTCATCTTCAATTAGATCCGTTTTTTCCCATGGAATCACAGATTGAATATAAATATTATCTGGATTAAAAGGCTTTAAGAGTTCTTCACGAATTTTCTGTAATCTTTCTTTATCTAAGCTATTCAACAAATGAGATTTGGTCAGGATCCCTGAAGGGAAATCTAATTTTTTAATGACTTTTATTTTAGATTTTAAACTAATTTTCTCTGTCTTTTTTTCCATTTTAAAAAAAGCTACTAACTCATCAAAAACTCTAATGTTAGTTTCTATATTCCAAAACTGCGTTCTCTCTAAAGCATAAAATTTATCTGAACCAGATATTAATGCAGCTAGTCCTACACCAAGAGAATTTCCTGAACCAATTTCTACAACTACCTTCGGAATCTCCTTATTAATCAATGACCAATATTTTAAATGTTTCATCCAGACCCGATAACAATAAAAACTATTACTTCCAGCTGTATCCGATTTTCTCAAATATCTTCTAGCTATAGACGAATTTGACAATAACAATTTATAACCACCTCGCAATTTACCTTTAACGTAACCCTTCAATAATTGTGTTATCTCCATTTTCTTGTAGTTAAATTAGTTGCTTTTTCTTCTTAGCCAGCTAATAAGTCTTTGCCATTGTCTATCATAAAACTTAATTGACTGAGCACCTTTTATTTATTCCAAAAGGTTTTCTATCTCTTGTTAAATGTAGTGACAAATACTTAAAATAGATATTTTGCTATTTTTATCTGTATTGAATTTAAAAATTTATTAGTAATAAAATGTAGAAAATCATTATTGTAACAAAGCCATAAGGCTATACAATCTATGCTTTAAAATTCACGAAATGTAAAATGGATTAGGACAAAAAGGCTATAAAACAAAAAAGCATCCCAATTTTCTTATTCAGAAAAAAGGAAAGCTTCTCATCGGTAAGAACTCAACAACATTGAGTTTCTCACAACTCTCAGATTTCTCTGAGAACAACACAACTACTTTTATCGCTTAAAAAAAGCTCCAATTTCTTGAAGCTTTAGTTTTGCAATTTTTTAGCGGTCTGGACGGGACTCGAACCCGCGACCTTCGCCGTGACAGGGCGACATTCTAACCAGCTGAACTACCAGACCGTTGCTTTATTGCGAGGGCAAATATACATTGCATTTTTAATATCACAAATCTTTTATTAAGATTTTTGAAAAAAAAATTTAAATAAATTTTTGGCGCTCTACCATATAAGTCGTTAATATCTTATTAAAAGACTGATTAACATCTGCTTCAACATATTTAATTTGATATTGCAAGCACTTTAATTTAATAGTCTTAAAGTAATCTTCTACTGCTGATTCATAACCTTCTTTAATAGTATCAGGGTACAAATTGATAAATTCATTAGTTTCTACATCAATAAATCGCTTAGGCGCATTGTCAAAATCAAATTTTAATTCCTTTTCTTTATCAATCACATGAAATAATACAACTTCATGCTTATTATGCTTTAAATGTCTCAAGGCTTCAAACAATTTTACATGATCTGTAGAGGTTTGAAACATATCTGTGAAAAAGAAAATTAAAGAGCGTCTATGAATATTTTCAGCTATTTGATGTAAATAGGTATAGGTTTCTGTTTGCTTATTAAGTGGTTTTGAAACGACTGTATTACTTAACTGACTCAATAACATTTGATGGTGACGCTCACTACCTTTTTCTGGCGCATAATAATCATAAGCATCACTGTAAATACTCAATCCAACAGCATCACGTTGCTTTTTTAAGATATTCATTAACGATGCTGAAGCCAAAGCAGAAAAGGCAATTTTATTCAAATTTGTGATACTGAAATTAGTCATTTCAGGATAATGCATCGAACTACTATTATCTATAATAAGATGGCAACGTAAATTGGTTTCATCGTCGTAACGTTTGGTATACAATTTATCTGTTTTGGCAAATAATTTCCAATCGATGTGACGTGTACTCTCACCTTGATTATAAATTTTATGTTCAGCAAACTCAGCAGAAAACCCGTGAAACGGACTCTTATGCATGCCTGCAATAAACCCTTCCACAACTTGCTTAGCAAGAAGTTCTAAGTTTTTAAAGCCACCTGCTTTATTGAGTTCTGCTTGTAAATTCATTGGCTTATTCTAAAATATCATCAACAATTCCGTATGCTTTAGATTCCTCTGCTCCCATCCAATGGTCACGATTAAAATCTTTCATCACCTTATCGAAATCTTGTCCACAATTATCAGCTAAAATCTTTGCACTTAATTCTTTCGTTTTTAAAATCTCTTGAGCAGTAATTTCAATATCACTTGCTTGACCACGAGCTCCTCCACTTGGCTGATGTATCATTACACGTGCATGTGGCTGAATAAAACGTTTTCCTTTCGTTCCAACAGATAATAAAATAGATCCCATTGATGCTGCTAATCCAGTACAAATTGTTGACACATCACTATTTAAAGACTTTATACAGTCATACATGGCAAATCCGGATGTAACATAACCTCCTGGACTATTTATATATAAATGAATGTCTTTAGTTTCTAATGCATCTAAATACATTAATCGATCAATCACATGTTTCGCTGATTTATCATCTACCATTCCCCAAAGAAACACTTTACGGTCTTCAAGTAATTTACTATCTATTTTATCTTGCGTTTTAGCTTGCTTGCTCATATCTATTTTAATTAGGCTTAATATTAGTTAAAAATAAAAAAAGGTTCACCACAATGGCAAACCTTTTATCATTTCTTTTAGATTATATCTTACAATAAAGCATCGATCGCTTCAGTATAAGCATTTTTAGGTGCTACTCCTACTTGACGTCCTACAACCTCACCATTTTGAAATACCAAAACCGTTGGAATATTACGCACGCCATACTTGGCAGCAAACTCTTGATTTGCATCAACATCTACTTTACCTACAACAGCTTTACCATCGTATTCTGTACTTATTTCATCTATGATTGGTCCAACCATTCTACATGGTCCACACCAAGCAGCCCAAAAATCAACCACTACTGGTTTATCACTCTTTAATACTGTTTCTTCAAACGTTGCATCTGTTATTTCTAATGCCATAATTATATGTTCTAAATGTGTTTAACTTCGTTTTAATACACAAAATTAGTCATTTTTTTTGCCAAACCTTACAATCACAGTATTCGTTTTGATTATATGCATATTGAACGCTTATATAGTATGGATTTAGGCACATCTCTTAATACTTAAAAAATTCAAAATCCTTGCACCAGGCTTGCACTACTCGCTCTCTGCGAGGATCTCAAACATGTCGTTCAATCCTTTGTGCTAAGACAATAGCAATAATAAGCAACCAAAAAGTTGCACAATAAAGTAATTACATATAATTTAGCAACCGAAAAGATGCATATTAACATTAAAAAATAATTATGAAAGACACTATCTCAAAAGAAAAAGTATTTAATCATCCCATTAATAAAGTATGGAACGCCATTACAAAAGCCGAAGAAATCTCTACATGGTTTATTCAAGCCGACTTTAAAGCTGAAAAAGGATACCAATACACCTTTGCATCAAAACCAAATGAAAAAGGCTGTACAACAATTACTGGAACGGTTAAAGAAGCAACTCCATATGTGCTAACATATACTTGGATTGTTGAAAACACTAATGTAGAAACTACTGTTACTTGGACATTAGAAGCAGTTGAAGATGGCACAAAATTACATTTAGAACATTCAGGGATTTCAAACTATATTGGAGATACAGCTATTACCATGTTCGAAAGTTTTAATGGTGGATGGAATGGCTGTATTATTCAACTAGCAGACTATTTAAAATAAAGAATAAATGCAAGATAGAATCACACAATTATTTAAAGCCATTGCAGATCCAACAAGGCGTGACATTTTTCATGCCTTAGTGATTGCTAGTTCAGCCTTGTCAATTACTCAAATTGCAAATCAGTTTGAAATTAGTAGACAAGGTGTTACCAAACACATCAAAACATTAGAGGAAGCTGGCTTGATTCATTTAGACAATAAAGGTCGTGAACGTTTTTGCTATGCGAATGCAAAACCATTAAAAGAACTCAATACATGGATAAAATTTTACGAACAATTTTGGGATGATTCATTTAATAATTTAGACAGCTATTTAAACAATCAGCAATCTTAATCCGACGTATGCTCTGCACTTTTCATCTGAAAATAACCATAAATTAAACAGGTAGCACAAACAATAGTCATTAAATGATCCTCAAAGGCACCACCTTTAACTAATCCAAAAATAGCTGCCGCTAAACCTGCAGACCCAATAAAAAGCAAAGTATGTTTTGATCGTATCATATCTAAAGTTTTAAGATATAGATAGGTAACACAAACAATTGAAATGTTACATTAATTCAATTTGTAATAAACATTATCCTCCTCTAGTTCTTTCAAAAGCTCCTGAGAGATCTTCACTTTTTGTTTTCTACTTGGTAAGTTCAATTTAATTTCTTCCTCGTTATCATAAATTACAAAATTAAGCGCATGATTCCCTTCATGAATTCTAAATAAATTTTTAAGCTTAGCTATTCGTTGCTCTTTTAAATCATTAATATTAAGCTGTATCGACAGCTTCTTAGCGTAAGTATCCATCACATCATGTAACAACTGAAAACTATTAAATTGCAATCTTGGATCACTCTTTTTCCCTGTATCTCTATTCACCCAACCTTCTCTAATATAAGCTTTCACATAGACAAAACTATTCTTTACCAAAAAATGACGATACTTTAAATATTCTTCTCCAAAAATTCTAAACTCGTAATTATCTGTATAATCTTCAACCATAAACAATGCCCAACCTTTGCCTTGCTTACTCACACGGTGTTGCACATCTGTAACCACGCCTCCAAAAGTAACTTCACGATTGACATAATTCTCTAATTCATTAAAAAGCGCCAAATTGCCATTACAAAATGTCTTCATCTCCACTTTAAAATCATCTAAAGGATGACCTGAAATATAAACACCAACCACTTCTTTTTCTTGCGCCAATTTTTCCATGGTTCCCCATTCTTCACAAGGTGGAACAACAGGCTCGTCTATTTGAACGTCACTTGTAGCTCCAAATAAACTTACTTGTGCTGAATTTTCATTTTCTTGATGTTTTGCTCCATACTTAATGGCTTTCTCTAAAAACGTAATTCCGTCACCATCATCATGAAAATATTGTGCTCGATGTGCTTCTCCAAATCCATCAAAACCTCCAGCTAAGGCTAAATTTTCAAAGGCTTTTTTATTTGCTGCACGCAGATCAATTCGTTTTGCTAAATCAAAAATAGATTTAAAATGGCCATCTTTTTTTCTGTTTTCTACAATCGTCATCACAGCTCCATGACCAACACCTTTAATTGCTCCCATTCCGAAACGTACTGCATAGTCTTGATTCACTGAAAACTTATAATACGATTCATTGACATCAGGACCTAAAACATCTAATCGCATACGTTTACACTCTTCCATAAAGAATGTGACTTGCTTGATGTCATTCATATTATTAGATAAAACAGCTGCCATATATTCAGCAGGATAATGTGCCTTTAGATACGCTGTTTGATAAGCAATCCAAGCATAACAGGTAGAGTGTGATTTATTAAAAGCATAACTAGCAAAAGCTTCCCAATCTTTCCAGACCTTTTCTAAAATTTTTGCATCATGACCTTTAGCACTTGCTTGCTCTATAAATTTTGGTTTCATTTTATCTAGAACCGCAATTTGCTTTTTACCCATCGCCTTACGAAGTACATCTGCTTCACCTTTGGTAAAATCTGCAAGCTTCTGAGACAACAACATTACTTGCTCTTGGTACACTGTAATTCCGTAAGTTTCTTTGAGGTATTCTTCCATTGCTGGCAAGTCATACTCAATCTCTTCATCTCCATGTTTTCGTCTAGTAAAACTTGGAATATATTCCATTGGACCAGGACGATACAAGGCATTCATAGCAATTAAATCTTCAAAAACTGTAGGTTTTAACTCTCTAAGGTGTTTTTGCATACCTGGTGATTCATATTGGAAAACACCAACCGTTTCACCTTTTTGAAATAACTCATATGTCTTTTCATCATCTAAAGGAAAATTTTCAGGATCTAACAAAATATCGTGTTTAGCTTTTACGATTTTTACTGTATCCTTTATTAAAGTCAGCGTTTTTAATCCCAGGAAATCCATCTTCAACAACCCAGCATCTTCAACAACAGAGTTATCAAACTGTGTAACATACAAATCAGAATCTTTAGCAGTAGCGACAGGAACAAACTTGGTAATATCATCTGGTGTAATGATTACACCACAAGCATGAATTCCTGTATTACGAACTGAACCTTCTAGTATTCTTGCTAAATTAACGGTTTCAGCTTGAAGATCTTGACCATCAGAAATATTTAAAAGCTCATTGACTTTCTCTAAGTCTTCAGCTCTAAATTTCTTACTTAATTCCTTTTCATCTAAGCCAAAAATTTTATTCAGTTTAGACATGGTTGGAATCAATTTTGCAATTCGATCTGCATCAAATAGCGGTAAATCTAGCACTCTTGCTGTATCACGAATAGACGACTTTGCAGCCATGGTTCCGTAAGTAATAATCTGAGCTACTTGATTGCTTCCATATTTTTCGATCACATAATCCATAACACGACTTCGACCTTCATCATCAAAATCTATATCGATATCTGGCATACTTACACGATCTGGATTTAAGAAACGCTCAAAAAGCAAATCGTACTTTAATGGATCTATATTTGTAATCCAAAGGCAGTAAGCAACCACAGATCCAGCTGCTGAACCTCGACCAGGACCAACGGAAACATCCATGTTTCGAGCTTCACGAATAAAATCTTCAACAATTAAAAAATACCCTGGATATCCAGTATTTTCAATAACACTTAACTCAAAATCAAGGCGTTCTATTACCTCTTCAGAAAGTTCTTCTCCATAGCGTTTTTTAGCACCTTGATAGGTTAAATGTCGTAAGAATTTGTTTTCTCCTCGTTTGCCTCCATCTGTTAAATCTGCAGTATCTTTAAACTCTTCTGGAATATCAAAGGCAGGTAACAAAACATCACGTGCCAACTCAAATGCTTCAATCTTATCTACAACCTTTTGAATATTAATAATCGCTTCAGGAATATCTCTAAACAAAGCCTTCATCTCTTCTGAAGACTTGAAATAGTATTCTTGATTTGGCAAACCATAACGATAGCCACGACCTCTTCCTATTGGAGTTGCTTGTTTTTCACCATCTTTTACACACAACAAAATATCATGTGCATTGGCATCCTCTTGCTTACAATAATACGTATTGTTTGTTGCAACTAATTTAACATCATACTTTTGAGCAAGCTTAATAAGCACAGGATTGACACGATTTTCATCTTCCTGATTATGTCGCATAAGTTCAACATATAGATCATCTCCAAAAGCTTCTTTCCACCAAACCAAAGCTTCTTCTGCTTGATTCTCTCCTACATTTAAGACTTTGCTAGGCACTTCTCCATAGAGGTTACCAGTTAAGCAAATCAAATCTTCTTTATATTGCTGAATTAATTTTTTGTCAATTCTTGGCAAATAATAAAATCCATCCACAAAGGCATGAGACGATAACTTAGCTAAACTGTGATAGCCATTTTTATTTTTGGCTATTAAAACAATTTGGTAGCCATTATCCTTTCGGGATTTATCAGTATGATCTTCACACACAAAAAACTCACAACCGATAATTGGTTTCATTTCTTTTAAGTCTGAAACTTCACCTTTCTCTTCGGCTTCAGCAATTTTAGCTTTTACAGATTTGTTATGATTATTAACTGCCTTTACGAAATGAAAAGCTCCCATCATATTAGCATGATCGGTTAAAGCTACAGCTGGCATATTTTGTTCTGCAGCAACTGCGACTAAATTTGGAATGCTTATCGTAGACTGTAATACTGAAAACTGCGAATGGTTATGAAGGTGCACAAAATCAACAGCCTTTAAATCTGAAATATTCTCTTTTATTTCAGCTTCAGAAATTTCATCAGCTTGTAATTTCTGAAGTCGTTCATTAATCTTAGCACTTTCCTTTTTAAGGTTAATATGCTTTAATCCAATAAGCTGTATTGTTTGTGGATTTTTCTCAATAAAATTCTGAAAATAATCGAGCTGAACATCTAGTTGTTCTTTCGTAAATTCACCTAAACGAACCAATTCAAAAAAGCAACGTGTTGTTGCTTCAACATCTGCAGTTGCATTATGAGCTTCAGCAAAAGGTGTATTAAATAAATGCTGATGTAACTCTGTTAAGGTTGGAAGTTTAAAGCGTCCTCCTCGTCCTCCTGGAATTTCACACAGATTAGCTGTATGCTCAGTACAGGTGTCTAATACAGGAAGCTCTTGAAGCTGATTAGCGACTTCTTCTCTAACAAATTCAGCTCCCATAATATTGAGGTCAAATTTCACATTCTGACCAACAACAAACTTGGTTTTAGATAATGCTATATTGAATTTCTCAAGTACTTCTTTTAGAGGAATCCCTTGTTCTTGTGCGAGTTCTGTAGAAATACCATGAATTTTCTCTGCATCATACGGAATATTAAAACCCTCAGGTTGTACTAAATAATCTTGATGATCGATACAGTTTCCCATGTCGTCATGCAATTGCCATGCAATTTGAATACATCTAGGCCAATTATCAACATCTGTAATTGGTGCATCCCAACGTTTTGGTAAACCTGTAGTTTCGGTATCGAAGATTAAATACATGTAATTCTATTTCAATTTTAAATTTAAATTTTCCGAAGAAAAACTAAAAAAGTAAGTTCATAAAATTACAAAGAAACTCCACTTTATTAAAGCGAAGTTATGAACAGTTTTAAACAAAAAAAGTCAGCTTTTTCAAGCTGACTTTAATCAATTAACCTCTTTAAATTTAGGATACTAATTCTTCCTGAACTTTTTCGGTGTTAATTGCCGATTGAATTGAATTTTTATGTGTCAATAATAAAGCATCAATACTTGGTGGTAAATTACGCTCTTTAATAAGTTCGTTATAGTCTTCTAAACTCGCTTTCTCGCCACGAATTGCTTCTTCTAGAATTGCTTCTTCATTATTAGAACTAAAGGTTGATTTAAGTGACATCCAATTACGATGCATTGTACCTTTAAAACTCCCTGTATCTTCTGGGATTTCTCCATATTGCAAGATTTCAGTTCTTAGTTCTTTTGCGAATCCACTTCGCTCTGAGGCTCTTCTTTTAAAAAACATTTTTAATCTGTCACTATCTACATTTTCAACGGCATTTAAATACCCTTTTTCAGCATCGTAGTTTTTAACTAATAATTCATTTAGTTTGTTTGAAATTTCTTCTGAATACTTCATATTATCATTTACATTTTTAAATTTCAATACTTTCTTTTGAGATGCGTATTGTTTCACATCGAACTATTACTAGTATAACACAAAGCATGAGGAACATCAAAAAAATTAACACCTTTAACAAAGACTTAATATTTTTTAACAAAAAAAGCAGCTCAATGAGCTGCTTTCGTATTATATATTTCAAAACTTACATATTATCTAAATAATCTGGAATTCCATCACCATCTGTATCTAAAGCATCTATAGGGTTTCCATCTGAATTTGGATCTGCACTTTCATTTATTGTTAAAATACCATCTCCATCGTCATCATTGTCCAAATAATCAAAATTACCATCTCCATCAGTATCTAGTGGATTTCCGTCAGCATCTTTAGCTTCATATATCGTTGAAACACCATCTCCATCATCATCAGGATCTAAATAATTAAAAACACCATCTCCATCTGAATCATCACCAGGATCATCTAAATTACCAGCCACATCACCATCAAAGTTTTCAAAAATATTTGGAATACCATCACTATCATCATCTCCACAATCTAAATTATCTAATTCTAACTGTATGCTTCCATCAGGATCTCCACAGAAATCAATTTGTTCTTGTAAATATAATTGATAATCTAAACAAGCTAAAACATAATTTCCAATAGTAGCACTATCAAATGTAGCTTCTGCTACATTTCTGTTATCTAAAGCGATTTCACATGGAAAATCACAAGCATTCAAATCGTCAATTCTATTTTGAAGCGATCCTCCAATATCTCCACAATAAGTTCTTTGTGCTTCTAAAGACATAATAAGTACCTCACAAGCAGCAATATAATCACCACTATTAACGTAAATCAAACTAGTAGCAGTAGTACTATCAAAAGCGGCTTGGGCCAACTCTGATTGTTCTTCGGCATCATCACAGGTAAAAACAATTGATGGAAAACTACCTGACGTTAATGGTACTCTGTAAAATATACCACCTGTAACAGGGTCATTTTGAGTAGTTCCGCTAAAATTCACAACATGCATTCCTGTCTCGTCAAAAGCATTAAATCTGAAAGTACCAGTGAATGTATTGTTTATAATTTCATCTAAATTAATTTCTCCATACTCTGGATAAACCGACACACTAGGATCTGGTCTATAGTTTGTTGAATATATAGTACCATCTGCAGCAATAAATCGCGCTTCCATTGAATCAACATCTCCTAAAGTATAAGAGCCAACAGCAACAGAAGGAATTCTAAGCTGTAAAGTTTCAACATTATTTCCTCCAGTAATGGTTAAGTATCCATTACTATCTATAGCTGCATTAAAATACTCTGCTCTCCACAGTACATAATCTTTATTTCCTTGGATTGCTGGTGAATTGAATTCTACTTCATCACCACAACTCGCGAAGGTCAATACTGTTATAAGTAGTATAGCTAGTCGTTTCATTGGCTTTAATTTTTCTTCCTCTAAATAAAAATGAGGCACATTTTTTAGGTAAATATAACGTTTTAGAACATTCAAAAGTATAATAAAATTTCAATATTACTTAATTTCAAATAATAATGTTCTAAATTAAATAATTGTATTATCTTTGCGCTCTCATTAATAATAGAGGTCGCGAACCTCACTAATTAATTAAATATGTCAGTTAAAATTAGATTACAAAGACACGGTAAAAAAGGAAAACCTTACTACTGGATCGTAGCAGCAGATGCAAGATCAAAAAGAGATGGTAAATACTTAGAAAAATTAGGTGCTTACAATCCAAACACTAATCCAGCAACAGTAGAATTAAATGTTGATGGAGCGGTACAATGGCTACAGAATGGTGCACAACCTACTGATACAGCTAGAGCAATTTTATCTTACAAAGGTGCTTTGCTTAAAAATCACCTAGCAGGTGGTGTTGCTAAAGGCGCACTTAGTGAAGAACAAGCGCAAGCGAAGTTCGATGCTTGGTTAGACGAAAAAGCAAATAAAGTACAAACTAAAGAAGCTGGTTTATCTGAAGCTCAAGCAAAAGCAAAAGCTGATGCCTTGGCAGCTGAAAAAGCAGTTAATGAAGCAAGAATAGCAGCTGCAGCTCCTGTTGTAGAAGAAGTAGCTGAAGAAGCGAAAGCTGAAGGTGAAGATGCAGTAGCTTCAAACGAAGAGGAATAGAAATTTATTTTTTATACTTTTAAACTCCGATACTATGTGTCGGAGTTTTTTTTTGTGAAATAACTCAATTACATTATGAATAAAAAAGATTGTTTCTTTCTTGGTAAAATTGTCAAAAAATACAGTTTTAAAGGTGAAGTATTAGTCAAATTAGACACAGACGATCCTGAGTTATATGAAAATATGGAATCTGTTTTTGTAGAGGTACGTAATAACCTTGTTCCATTTTTTATTGAATCGTCTCAACTTCATAAATCTGAATTATTACGAGTAAAATTCGAAGACGTAGATTCGGAAGAAGATGCTGATGCTCTTATGAAAAGTGGATTATACTTGCCTCTTGAATTTTTACCAAAATTAGATGATGATAAATTTTATTTTCATGAAATTATCGGATTTAAAGTAGAAGACAAAAACTTTGGTCATGTTGGTATCATTACAGCTGTCAATGATTCTACAGCACAATCCTTATTTGAAATTGACAGAGATGGTATTGAGATTCTAATTCCGATGAATGATGAATTTATCTCTAAAGTTGATAAAACAAATAAAACCATTTTTGTTGATACTCCTGAAGGATTGATTGATTTGTATTTGGAAGAAGACTAGTTTTTCGTCATGCTGAATTTATTTCAGCATCACATCACATATAAAAATAATGAGATCCTGAAATAAATTCAGGATGACCAAACAAATGAACAAACCGTTCCAATTTAAAGAATTTAAAGTCAATCAAGATCAATGTGCAATGAAAATAGGTACAGATGGTGTGTTGTTAGGTGCTTGGGCTTCAATTGAAACGAACCCATTTTCAATCTTAGATATTGGAGCTGGAACAGGTGTTTTATCTTTAATGTTAGCACAACGAAGTCATGCCGAAGTTATTGAAGCTTTAGAAATTGACGATTTAGCTTATGAGCAATGTGTTGAAAATTTCGAGCAATCACCATGGAATGATCGTTTGTTTTGTTATCATGCATCACTTGAAGAATTTGCAGAAGAAATTGATGACAAATACGACTTGATTATTTGTAATCCGCCTTTTTATGCTGAAGACTACAAAACAAAAAATTCACAACGTGATTTAGCACGTTTTCAAGATGCGATGCCTTTTGAACACTTATTAGAAAGTGTGGTTGCTTTACTTTCTGAAAACGGCACATTCTCAGTAGTTATTCCTTTCTCAGAAGAAACTAAATTTACAACTTTAGCTTCAAAAGCAGCACTTTACCCAAAGCGAATTACAAGAGTTAAAGGCTCACCTTCTTCAGAAATCAAACGCAGTCTTTTAGAATTTTCATTTTTAAAAACTGAAACTGAAATTTCAGAATTGATTATTGAAACCTTACGTCATCAGTACACAGAAGACTACATCAATTTGACTCAGGATTTTTATTTGAAAATGTAGTTTTAAGAAAACGTTTTCGTTATTTTTGTTATCCAAACAAAACATATATTATAATGAAGCCAGATTTATTCGAAGCACCTGATTATTACAATCTTGATGAATTACTTTCTGAAGAACATAAATTAGTACGTGATGCAGCTAGAGATTGGGTAAAACGTGATGTTTCACCTATCATCGAAGAGTATGCTCAAAAAGCAGAATTCCCAACACAAATCGTTAGTGGTTTGGCTGAGATTGGAGCTTTCGGACCTTATATCCCTGTTGAATATGGAGGTGCTGGATTGGACCAAATTTCTTACGGGTTAATCATGCAGGAAATTGAACGTGGTGACTCAGGCGTTAGAAGTACAGCTTCTGTACAATCGTCTTTAGTAATGTATCCTATTTGGAAATATGGCAACGAAGAACAACGTCAAAAATACTTACCAAAACTAGCTTCTGGCGAATGGATTGGATCTTTTGGATTAACGGAACCTGATCATGGTTCTAATCCTGGAGGAATGGTCACCAACTTTAAAGATATGGGAGATCATTATCTTTTAAATGGTGCTAAAATGTGGATTTCAAATTCTCCTTTTTGTCAAATTGCAGTGGTTTGGGCAAAAAATGAAGAAGGACGTATTCACGGACTAATTGTTGAACGTGGTATGGAAGGATTCTCAACTCCTGAAACACATAACAAATGGTCACTTCGTGCTAGTGCTACAGGCGAACTTATCTTTGATAATGTAAAAGTGCCTAAAGAAAATTTATTACCAAACAAATCTGGTCTTGGAGCTCCACTTGGATGCTTAGATTCTGCACGTTTTGGTATTGCTTGGGGAGCGATTGGAGCTGCTATGGATTGCTACGATACTGCTTTACGTTATAGTAAAGAACGTATGCAATTTGGAAAGCCTATTGGTCAATTTCAATTACAACAAAAGAAATTAGCTGAAATGATTACCGAAATTACCAAAGCGCAATTATTAGCTTGGAGATTGGGTGTGATGCGTGAAAACGGAACGGCAACGTCTGCACAAATATCTATGGCGAAACGCAACAATGTGGATATGGCTTTAAAAATTGCTCGTGACTCAAGACAAATGCTTGGTGGCATGGGAATTTCTGGTGAGTATTCTATCATGAGACACATGATGAATCTTGAAAGTGTAGTAACTTATGAAGGCACACACGATATTCATTTACTAATTACAGGATTAGATATTACTGGTCTAAACGCCTTCAAATAGTCGCTAAGCGACATTTAATTATTTCACTCGGACGCAAACGATGTGAAAATAGTAAGACAAAAAATTAAAAAATGCTTCTCATTATAGAGAAGCATTTTTTGTTTACATTTACTTTATGTCTTCAAAATCCAGATTAGATCGTGCCTATAAGAGTGCTAAAGTTATTGAATTTGATAACTCTAGCAAGTTTGTTCTATTTAGTGATTGTCATAGAGGCGACAACAGCTTTGCTGATGATTTTGCTAATAATAGAAACATCTACTACCATGCTTTAAAGTATTATTATAATGAAGGTTTTGACTATTGCGAGCTTGGAGATGGCGATGAATTATGGGAAAACTTATCGTTTGATTCTATCTTGAATGCTCATAAAAATGTGTACATGCTTATGAAACTATTTCATGATGAAGAGCGTTTACACATGATTTGGGGAAATCACGATATGGTGTATCGTAATCCAAAATATGTTGAGAAGCATTTATCTTCTTATTTTGATCCCAAAACAGGAAATGATGAAGACTTATTTTGTGGTATTCAATATCATGAAGGCATTATATTAAAACATTCTGAAACTAATCAAGAATTATTTTTAACTCATGGTCACCAAGCTGATTGGTGGAATTATATTTTCTGGAAATGGAGTCGATTTTTAGTTCGTATCCTATGGAAACCACTCAATGTTATGGGAATTGCTGATCCTACAAGTCCAGCAAAAAATTACAAAGAATTAATAAAAGTTGAACGTCGCACCAAAAAGTGGATTATTGAAAATAACAACCTCATCACCATTGTTGGTCATACGCATAGACCTCGTTTTCCAGAACCTGGTGATATTGCATTTTTTAACGACGGAAGCTGTGTGCATCCCAGAAGTATTACAGGAATTGAAATAGAAAACGGCAAGATCTCACTCATTAAATGGCAAATTGTGACCACTGAAGATGGCACCTTAAAAATTGATCGTTTTCTATTAGAAGGACCTACAAAATTAACAGATTACAAAACCTAACAACAAATTATAACGAATTTAAAAAATCAAGCAAATCATTTCTGTCTTGTGTAGATAATGCTTTAAACTCGTTTTTAGAATGCAATGCTTCACCTCCATGCCATAAGATAGCTTCGGTTATGTTTTTTGCTCTTCCATCATGAAGAAAGTCGGTATGACCATTTACAACCTGTGTTAAACCAATTCCCCAAAGTGGTCTTGTTTTCCACTCATTTCCATTCGCTAAAAAATCGGGTCTGTTATCTGCTAAATCGGCTCCCATATCATGCAACAACATATCTGAATATGCATAAATAGTTTGATTAGAAATTGCCGAAATTGAATTACTACCTGTTGTCATACTTGGCACATGGCAAGAAGCACATTGTATATTTTCAAAAATTTGCGAACCACGTCTTACCGATTCTTTTTCTATGTCTCGAGGTGCTGGTACCGCAAGTGTTTGACAATAAAAGGCGACTTGATTTAAAATCTCTTCAGATAGTTCTGGATCATCTTCAAAACCATCACTTCCGTTCGTTTGTCCATAACCCGTTTCTTGTGGAAATATATAACTGGTAATACCCATATCTCCAAGGTAAGCTCCAGCACATTGCTCTAATATGGTTGCTGTATTTGCTTTCCAACCGAAGCGTCCAATTTGTGTAGTCCCAGAAATAACATCGTGAACATAATTAGCTTTTCCAGAAATGCCATCGTCATCAATATCATTAATATCTTGATACATTAAAATTTCAGATTCTGGGATGGCTTCTAACAATCCTAATCCAAACACTGGAGGTGCTAGTCTTGGTGACAATAATATAGAACTAGGAACAGCAACATAAGCATCTACCAAATCATAATTTGGTTTTTGTAAGGTTACCTGTGTTCCATCTGCTAAAGTTTCAACAATAGTCGTATAATTGACTTGAAATTTAGCTTCTGACTCATAGCCAAAAATTGCTTGATTCTGAATTTGAAGTCCGAAATTTGGCACTGGAACTGGACCTCCATTTTCAGTAATTCCAGGAATACTAGATCTTAGAAAGAATCCACTTAACCCATTAATATTATCAGGAAAAGGTGCTCTTCCGTCTTTTGGATGACAAGAGATGCACGAGCTATTATTAAAAATTGGACCAACGCCTCCATTGACATTTGCTGGTGCAGTAACAAAAGCAGCTTCAAATTGAAAATCACCATCAAGATGCATATCTAAATCGCTTCCATTAAGGTTTGGAGCTGGTGTACTAAACGAATTACTAGAGGTTAAAAACACAGTAGTTTCACCACCTGCTAATAAACGTTCTTGAAGACTAGGCAAATCAACATAATCATTATCTTCATCAGACTGACAAGAGACTAACGTTGTAATTACTAACAAGAAAAAAATGTAAGAAGGAAATTCAAATTTCATTAGACCTTATTTTATATGAGAAAAAGAATACCAAACAAGTTGGTATTCTTTTTTATAATTTTTAAGTAAGCGAAAATATTACAAATTAGTTATAAATGGCATTAAACTCGTTTCTAAAATCGTTAATAAATCGGCAACTTTTGTTTGTGCATTTTGTACTGCTGTTCTATTATTTACAATAGCATCAGTAAATGTTCCTGGTATGGCTTCAATTGCAGAAATTGCATCAGCTATTGCTAATTGAAGTTGTGCATCTAAAGTTGCGTTTGATAATGCAACAATATTTGTAATTCCATTTCCACTGTTTCCATTGTAATCTCCTAAATAGATATTTTGAATGCTTCTAATGTTATTAGCAAAATCTAATTTAGAATTGTTACTAAAACGTGATTCTTCAGCTTCTGGTTTTGCTCCACCATTATTTCCATTTAGAGGTTCTTCTATTTTTCCGTTTGCTACTTCATCTGCAATAATTACTAAACCTTCTACAATTTCTTGTAATGCACCTTTTTTAGACGTATAGATTGAACCTGTTTCTCCTGCATTAATAAAGTTTGAGACAAAATCTCCATCTGACGCTAACCAACCAAAATATAAATCTTGAGTTTGAGATTTTAAGTTTTGAGTTGCTGCTACCAAATATTCAAGTTCTCTTGCTGTTAGATCTGAAGCTGATTTATTTCCATTTAATCCCCAAACAAAATACTCTATCGTATGAAATCCTCTAGCTTCATTATTACTTTCAAGTAAGGTTGAAGTGATATTGTTTCCACTATTTAAAATGTTATTAATCGCATTGACATCTACAGGCCAAGAATCGATTGCAGGATCAATACCATCTGTATCCACTGGTCCATATAAAAACCCTTCAGACTTTTCCCATGGTGCTCTTGTATTCTGCCATGCCATTTTTACAGCTTGTAAAGCAGTTTCATCTCCAATTGTCAAGTTACTTACTGCTGTTTCTAATGCTCCAGCATTTGTGTATAAACTATTATAGGTTTCTGTAATCACATCTACCGATAAATCTGTTAAAACCTGTGTATATAGACTAGCATTAGGATCGACAGTTTCTGTACTATCATCATTATCACTACAACTTAAAAGTGTAAATACTGTAATTATGCTTAAAAAAAATGTACGTGTTTTCATGGGTATTATTTTATGTATGGTTTATTAAAATTTGAATCCGATTCCTGCAGAAAATGTTTTGTCATGTTGTTTTTCCCCTGTAAATTCTAAAGTCGATAGGTCATAATTTTCAGAACCTAAACGTCTATCTGAGTATTGTGCTTTTACAACAATTTGAGGATGCACAAACCAGTTAATTCCACCAGTAATTGTAGTGCGCTCCCAACGTGGATTATCGATAATGCTTCCCTCAACATCTTGCATCGTATCATAATAATCATAGCGCATAAAAGGATATAGTTGTTGTTTGCTATCTGACTTGATTAGAGGTAATATATTATAACCTACTTCGGCAGAAAGTCCTAAAGCATTTTTACCAACTGGTGTTCTTTTTACACCTAAATTATTAGACAAGTTTGCGTTACGAATAGAAACTATATTTGAGTTTTCTAAGTTTCCGTAAAGCCCGATTGCATTAAATCTCCAATTATTCTCATTATACGTAATATGACCTTCTACGATGGTGACATAAGCGCTCTCCTCCATATCCTCTTTTGGTCTGTTTGCAGCAGCATCATTAATGTAAGCTGCAACACCTATGTAAGTATCTTTATGCGTACCAAACTTATAATCTAAACGTGCAGAAAATGCGAAAGACTGTGCATTTGCCATTTCAAAACGTTGTTGATATCCATCTTTTATCCAACCTCTAGAAGAAAATCCTGAAGCATCTAAACCACTAACGATATATGCTCTATAGTTGAATCTTTTTGCGAAAGTTCCGTAGAATTCAATTCCTGTTTCATACCATCCTAAAGGTAAAATAGCATTTTCCATTTCTTGACGTGTTGTTGTAAAATACTGAACAGGTGTATCTAAACTTTGATGGAGTCCGAAATACATTTTCATTTTACCAGCACGAATATTAAAATAAGGTTTGATTTTAAAGTTGATATGAACCTGTTCTAATTTCACACCACCTCCAGTTTCAATCTCATCTTCAAACTCACCAAATTCTTCTTGAGTGTCTAAATCTATTGCAGAAGCCGTTCCGCCATGTTCATACTCAATTTCAGTTTTTAAACTGATTTTGTCTGTGAAGAAATATTCTAAGTATAAATTTAATCGCTCTGCATCAAACTTATCTTTTAAGGTAGGATCTGTATCGTAGTCGTTATTGTAGTAATTTATAACGCCATAGCCTCTTAAACTGAAGTTATTCCATTTTAATAATGGCTCTTTTTTAGAAGCTTCTTCAGCTTTTAATTCTTCTCGAAGTTCTTTTTTTATAGCTTCTTTAAGCTGACTTAAAGCAATTGAATCGTTTTCTACTTGCGAATACATTTTCGCAGAAATTAACACCAGAAAAACACCTATAACTCTTTTCATTTTTAATCTAAATAAGACTGCAAATTTATTCTTATTTAGACTAGATACAAATAAAAAACGAAAAAAATTTATCTTTTTTTAATTCTCTGAATCACAAGGCATATACATTAACTTTCAGGAGCTAACTCTACTTCTAAGCCTTCCATGTCGGGAGTAATTTGAATTTGACAACCTAAACGCGAGTTATCTTTTACATTAAATGCTTCGCTTAACATCGCTTCTTCATCATCTTGCATTTCTGGTAATTCTGTGTCACTTAAAACATAACATTGACAAGATGCACACATTGCCATACCTCCACAAATTCCAATGGTGCCTTCTGGAGCTAATTCGTAAGAACGAACAACTTCCATCAAGTTCATTGCCATATCAGTTGGTGCTAAAACTTCATGAGTTACACCATCTCTATCTGTTATTTTTATGTTTATGTCTTGTTCCATCTTTAGTGCTTAAGTAAGCAGAAACCTCTGTTTATTATACACTTAGGTTATCAAAGTTTAAAACAGAGACTCACAAAATTAAGGTTATTATTTAAATTGAAGCATTACAACTAAATAGTTATTCAATAGCTTTGACAACTGCTTTTGGTGATTCTTTACGTGTACCATCAAAACCATCAACTCCTGCAACAGTTGTGTATTTCAACACATAGCGTTTTCCTGGATTTATAATTTGATAGGCTGATTGGCACATTAACGTCGCCTCATGAAAACCACATAAGATTAGCTTTAATTTTCCTGGATAGGTATTTACATCTCCAATAGCATAAATACCTGGTATGTTGGTTTGGTAATCTAAAGCGTTATTCACTTTAATCGCATTTTTTTCAATCTCTAGTCCCCAATTTGCAATAGGTCCTAACTTTGGCGACAAACCAAAAAGAGGAATAAAATGATCGGTTTCAACACTAATAGGCGTTTCATCTTTTTTTGTCACCTCAACGCTTTCAACTTTACCGTTTCCGTTAATTGCTGTGATTTCAGCTGGAGTAATGAGATTTATTTTACCTAAGTTTTTTAATTCTTGAACTTTTTCAACAGAATCTAAATGGCCTCGAAATTCATTTCGTCTATGAATTAAAGTTACACTAGAAGCAATGTCACTTAAATAGATACTCCAATCTAAAGCAGAATCTCCACCACCTGCAATCACCACTTTTTTGTCTCGATACAGTTCTGGTTCTTTAATCATATATTCCACACCACAATCTTCAAAATCTGCAATATTATCTAAAAGTGGTTTTCGAGGTTCAAAACTTCCTAAGCCACCAGCAATTGCAACTACAGGAGCTTGATGTTGTGTTCCTTTATTTGTCGTTACAATAAACGAACCATCCTCTTGTTTTTCAATAGTTTCTGCACGTTCACCAAGTGTAAAACCAGGTTCGAACTGCTTACATTGTTCTAGTAATTTTTCGGTTAAATCTCCTGCTAAAATCTCAGGATATGCAGGAATATCGTAAATAGGTTTTTTTGGATAAAGTTCTGAACATTGTCCACCTGCTTGTGGTAAGGCATCAATTAAATGGCATTTTAACTTAAGTAAGCCTGCTTCAAAAACTGTAAACAAACCTGTTGGTCCTGCTCCAATTATGAGTATATCTGTTTTAATCATGAATCTAAATTTCGGAAGGTAAAATTAATTGAAAAAGAATACAAATAATGTGATAAAAGTCACATTTTAAGCTTCAATGTTAATAACCTGTTCTATTTGAGGTGCATATTTTTTTATGGTCATTTCTACACCAGATTTAAGTGTCATTTGGTTAACGCTACAGCCAACGCAAGCGCCTTGTAACTGTACCTTTACCAAAGTATCATTTTCAATAGACAACAATGAAATATCACCTCCATCACTTTGTAAAAACGGACGAATTTCATCTAAAGCTTTTTCGACATTCAGTCTAAGTTCTTCTGTACTCATATCTTATTTCTTTACTGCTGAACATCCAGCCATTGTCGTTATTTTAATTGCTTCAGTTGGAGGCAAATCGTCATTTCTTCTCACGACTTCTTCCACTACATTTTGCGTTAACTTTTCGAAAGCTTTTTCTAAAGTTGTTGCAGTTTGTAAGGCAGCTGGACGACCAACATCTCCTGCTTCTCTAATACTTTGAACTAATGGTAATTCTCCTAAAAAACGCACTCCTAAATCTTTAGCAAGGTTTTGAGCACCTTCTTTTCCGAAGATATAATATTTATTATCAGGAAGCTCATCTGGTGTAAAGTAAGCCATATTTTCGATAATACCTAAAACTGGCACATTGATACTTTCTTGCTGAAACATAGCAACGCCTTTTTTGGCATCTGCTAAAGCTACATTTTGAGGCGTACTTACCACAACTGCTCCAGTAATTGGAAGCGATTGCATGATACTTAAATGAATATCACCAGTTCCTGGAGGCAAATCGATTAATAAAAAATCGAGTTCTCCCCAAGCTGCATCAAAAATCATTTGGTTTAATGCTTTTGCAGCCATAGGACCTCTCCACACTACAGCTTGATCTGGTTTTGTAAAAAAGCCAATCGATAACATTTTAACGCCATAATTTTCTACAGGACGCATTTTAGATTTACCATCGACGTTAACTGCTAAGGGTCGTTCTAATTCAACATCAAACATAATTGGCATTGAAGGTCCGTAAATATCAGCATCTAAAACACCAACTTTAAAACCCATTTTCGCTAATGTTACAGCTAGATTAGCAGTTACAGTAGATTTACCAACACCTCCTTTTCCAGAAGCGACAGCAATTATATTTTGAATACCTGGAATATTTTTCCCTTTGATGACATTAGGCGCAGACTTAGCAGGAGCTTCCACTTTTACGTTTACTGTTATTTTAGCTTTTTCATATACCTTATCATGAATGGTTTTCATGATTTCTACTTCGGTTTTCTTTTTGGCTTGTAGACTTGGATTCGTAATCGTGATGTCTACAATTACCTCATCAGCAAAAGTGACGACATTTTTAACGGCTCCACTCTCTACCATGTTTTGTCCTTCGCCAGGTGCAGAAATGGTTTCTAGTGCTTTGAGTATATCTTGTTTGTTTAGTTTCATAGGTTTTAGATTGTTTGATGCAGTTTTAAAACTCAATAGGTTTCGACTGCGCTCAACCTGACAAGTATTCTTATCTAGATTTATTCTAAATGCAAAGATACAGTGAATTGTTTAGAATTTGAAACCCTTTTAATTGAAATGAGTTATAACGTAAGTTATTCAATTTATACCTAGACTTTATAGAAAAACTACTATCTTTATTGTTCTGACAATCAGCCATTTTAAAAAACGACACTTATTTCCCAATATCTCCAGACTAAGGTGATTGATTAAAGAAAGTATTAAATACCATTTAATCAAATTCTAAATAAAAAGCATCAAATTCTAATTGGTCTTTAAAAATTTAAAGAAGTTTGGTTAACTTTAAATAAAATCAAACATATGAAAAACGTTTACTCCTTTCTAGTTGCCCTTTTAATCTCATTTACTATTAACGCTCAGATTATTGATATACCTGATGCTAATTTCAAGAATGCCTTGGTGAATACGAACTGTTGTAATACAGGTGGAGCATGGTTTGATGCAGATTTTAATAATGATGGAGAAATCCAAGTAAGTGAAGCTATACAAATAACAGGTATGAATGTTAATAATGAATCTATTGCTTCTTTAACTGGTATTGAATATTTTTCTAATTTAGGATATTTGACTTGTGATAGTAATAACCTAACATCTTTAGATGTAAGTGGGTTTTTAAATCTTGAAGGTTTATCATGTTCAAATAATCAAATTACTAGTTTAGACCTCAGTAATATAACCAACTTAACTAATTTGTCTTGTGGGTTTAATAATCTTACATCTTTAGATTTAAGTGGATTGGTTAATCTTGACGATTTGGATTGTCGTGATAATCAATTAACTAATTTAGAAATAAGTGATTCGGTAAATATGCGATGGTTAAATTGTCGTAATAATCAACTAACAAATTTAGATGTTACTGCATATACTAGTCTTTGGGATTTAGACTGCCAAAATAACTTATTAACGAGCCTTGTTATTCCAAACTTATTAAGTCTTCAAGTCGTGGATTGTTCTGATAATCAACTAACATCCTTAACTATTAATGATGAAACATTGCTTGGTTTGACATGTGACAATAATCAATTAACATCTTTAGACCTTTCCTCGATGACAAGTTTAAGAAATTTTGGATGTAGTGACAATCAATTAACCTCGTTAAATTTAGGTAGTATGTCACTTGAGAACATTACGTGTAATAATAATCAATTAACGAATTTAAACCTGACTTCTTTAACTGATTTGGAAACAGTCTCTTGTAATAATAATCAATTAACAAGTATAGATTTTCCAAATCAGACAGATGAGTTTTATTACTTAGATTGTTCAAATAATAATTTATCAAGCTTAGATGTTGGAAATTTAGCTGTATTGGGAGAATTAAATTGTCAAAACAACTTACTTAGTTCATTAAACTTAGGTTCTAGCCTTTATACTTTTAATGCATCATACAATGAACTGGCAACCTTAGATCTCAGCAACTCTCCAAATTTGTATGATTTTTATGCCAACTATAACCTTTTGACTTCTATAGATCTCAGCAATTCTCAAATGTTAGAAGAATTACATATGTCAAATAATCTTTTTACTTCTATAGATCTCAGTAATTGTACAAATTTAAATTCAATATTTTTAGAAAATAATTTAATGACCAGTATAGATGTAAGTCTTAATTTTAATTTGTGTAATTTTTATTGTGACAATAACGATTTTACAAACATAAATTTTGGTGATATTGATGTCTTATGCGCTCCTTGGGATGTGTTTTTTGATGAAAGTCCTAATTTATCTGTGGTTTGTACTATTGAAGATAATTTTGATTGGGTACAGGATAAGTTAACTGAATATGGTTATACAGACTGTGCAATAAGTTCGTATTGCTCGTTTGAGCCTAATAGTGAATATTTTGTAGTACAAGGTCAAGCTTTACTTGATGCAGACCTTAATGGCTGTGATATTACAGATAATTTTGCAACAAATCAAGAGTTCAATATTTCAAGTAATAATTTTTACGACACCTTTTATGCCAATTCGCAAGGCGAATTTGAATTGTATATCAGTTCTGGCTCACATACCATCATACCTTCTTTTGAAAACTCAGATTACTTTTCAGTAACACCTTCGAGCATTACAGTTGATTTCCCAACAGATGTTAGTCCGTTTATTCAAGACTTTTGCGTAACTCCTAATGGTATACATAATGATTTAGAAGTCACTATAATCCCTCTTGACGAAGCACGTCCTGGTTTTGTTGCTGATTATAAAATCGTTTATAAAAACAAAGGAACAACAACATTATCTGGAAGTGTGGACTTGACTTTTCAAGATGATTTAATGGATTTGGTGTCTGCCTCGCCTACTGAAGATTCGCAATCTGCAAATACACTTACTTGGAACTTTACAGACTTAACACCTTTTGAAAGTCGTGAGGTTTTATTAACTATGAATTTGAATTCACCTATGGATACTCCTCCTCTTAATGGAGACGATACTTTGACATTTGTAACATCTATTAACTCTTCTGAAACTGACGAAACTCCAGATGACAATACGTTTGAACTTCATCAAACTGTAGTCAACTCCTTTGATCCTAACGACAAAACTTGTTTAGAAGGTGATTTTATTACGCCTGAAATGGTTGGTAATTACGTGCATTACATGATTCGTTTTGAAAATACTGGTACTGCAAATGCTGTAAACATCATTATAAAAGATGATATTGATATAAGCAAATACGACTTAGCTTCACTTATTCCTTTGCATGCAAGTCACAATTATATTGCAAGAATTAAAGATAATGCTTCAGAACATTATGTAGAATTCATTTTTGAAAACATCAATTTACCTTTTGATAATGCCAATAATGATGGTTATGTTGTGTTTAAAATTAAAACCTTAGAAACTTTAGCTTTAAATGACACCTTTGAAAATGATGCCGAAATTTATTTCGATTTTAATTTTCCAATCATTACAAATAACGAACAAACTACTGTAGCAACTTTAAGCACAGAAGACTTTGAATTGGCAAATAGCTCTATTTCATTATATCCTAATCCGACAACTCATAGTTTTACTTTAAAATCAAAACAAGAGATAAAGCAAATCTCTATATATGATATTTCTGGACGACTTATAAATGAGCTGGCTATTATTGGTACTAAAACAGAAATAACAATGTCAACTGAAGCACTTTCAACAGGTACTTATTTTGTGAAAACTAAAACGGAAAAAGGAGAAACAGTGAAAAAAGTGATTAAAGACTAGTTAAGTTCTTTAGCTGGATCCCAAAATACAGCTTCTAAATCTTGAATTTGATTCTCAATAACAGTAATGCCTTCGCTTTCTAATAGGTCTTGCATAAGGTTCGTGCCATCAAAGTGATGCTTACCAGTTAAAAGTCCTTTTCGGTTAACGACACGATGCGCAGGTACATCTTTTCCATGAGAACCATTCATTGCATAACCTACCATTCTAGCACTTCGTTTTGCTCCTAAATAATTGGCAATTGCACCATAACTAGTGACTTTTCCGAAGGGAACTTGTTTAGCAACTTCATATACTTTATCGAAAAAATTTAATGTCTCTGGTTTCACGTTATAAATCCATTAAAATATTTACTAATGTTACTGCTGCAACTATTGCGGTTATAATACCAATACTTTTATTCATATTTTTTTGAGACGTGAACTTTTTGTTATTGACTCTATCAAAAAAGAAAATGTAAACATAAAGTACTACAAACGTTCCCATTGCTGCTCCAGAACAATAGGTTAATATACTCATAGGATCAAATGCAAACCAGCCAAATCCAGCAATAGAGATGGTCATATACGCTTGATAAGGAATAGGAAACACATTAATAGCAGATAAGAAAATTCCTTGAAAAAAACGGCTTTGTTTACTTTTAGTATCTGGCTCAATCTCTGGTTTTGGAGATGATTTTGCTATAAACAAAAAATAGATCGTAATTAAAACAAAAATTATAAAAGCTACTTGCCTTAAGATTTCAACAGTATGAGGATGATTACTTAAATAACGTGCAAACATTGCAGCTATATAGGTTTGCAAAAAAACGATTAAACAAACTCCAATTGAAAATACAATCCCTCTACTATAACCTTCTTTTAAACTAATTTTTGCAGCAGTCATGTTTAACAATCCTGGAGGAATAACACCCAATATGGCAATAAATAATCCTAGAAAAAAAATGACTGTTATGTTCAAAATCTATTTTATTTTAAACCTAATATACGTAATTGGTTTGTTATGCTCTAAATATTGGGATTCGTAAAAGGTTTGAATACTAGTAACTTCGTCAGGACTTCCTTCTTGTTTATACACATCGTGATTAGCATATAATACTTCGTGACCTTCACCATGTAAGAGCCCAAGTGTGTATCCATGCATGAACTCACTATCTGTTTTTAGGTTCACAATTCCATCTGGTTTCAAAATAGTTTTATAACGTTTTAAAAACTGAGAATTAGTCATTCTATGCTTTGTGCGCTTATATTTTATTTGTGGATCTGGAAAAGTAATCCAAATCTCATCAACTTCATTCTCTGCAAAAGCAAACTCTACAAGTTCAATTTGGGTTCTTAAAAATCCTACGTTTGGAATACCTTCTTCAATGGCTGTTTTTGCACCTCTCCAAAATCGCGCACCTTTAATATCAATACCTATAAAATTCTTCTCCGGATATTTTTTAGCCAATGCAACAGCATATTCACCTTTACCACAACCTAGTTCTAAAACTAACGGATTTGGATTCTTAAAAAAGTTGGCTTGCCAATGTCCTTTCTGTTTAAAATTACCGGTTACTAATTCATCTCTTGATGGCTGAATTACATTCTCAAAGGTTTCATTTTCATTAAACCGTCTTAATTTATTCTTACTTCCCACAATTAATTTAATGTTTTGGCAAAATTAAGGAAACATATTAGTATTATCTTTGTTTTTTTGTGTATCCTGTTAAAATAGAATCTTGAAATAACTTCAGCAGATGCAAGATCAAACTAAAAAACGAATATTAGTAGCTCCGTTAAATTGGGGCTTAGGTCACGCAACTAGATGCATCCCTTTAATAAATGCTTTACTGGCAAATAATTTTGAACCTATAATAGCAAGTGATGGAAATGCTTTAAAGTTACTACAAAAAGAATTTACCGAACTTAAAACCGTTGAATTACCTTCCTACAACATTTCTTATGCGAAAAAAGGACAGTTCTTTAAGCTAAAAATGCTTCAGAATTCGCCTAAACTAATTAAAGCTATTAAGGCTGAAAAAAAAGCCACTAAAACCATAATTAAAGAATTTCAAATTGATGGTATTCTCTCAGACAATAGATTAGGTGTTTATAACAAACAAATTCCTTCTGTTTTCATGACACACCAGTTAAAAGTTTTAAGTGGAAATACAACTTGGCTTAGCACAAAAATGCATCAAAAAATAATCAAGTGTTTTGATGAATGCTGGATTCCTGATACTATTGGAGAAGACAACTTAAGTGGAGAACTTGGTCATGCAGATGTTTTAGGTATTCCTTTAAAATACATTGGTCCATTAAGTCGATTTAATGAAATTGATAGTCCATTAAAATATGATCTTATGGTTTTGCTTTCTGGCCCAGAACCTCAACGAACACTGCTACAAAATTTACTTTTAAAAGAATTAGAAACTTATACAGGTAAGGTATTATTTGTAAAAGGTGTGGTTGATGGTGAACCAAAAGCATCTACTAATGGTAATGTGACAAGTTATAATTTTATGACGAGTTCTGACTTAGAGAAAGCTATCAACGAAAGTAAAGTTGTATTATCTAGATCAGGATATACAACAGTAATGGATTTAGCAAAACTTAGAAAAAAAGCTTTTTTTATTCCTACTCCAGGTCAATTTGAACAAGAATATATTGCTAAACGACTAACCAATCTTGGACAAGTACCCAGTTGCAAACAACAAGAGTTTAAGGTTGAAATGCTTAATACTATTGATGATTTTAGCGGTTTAAAACTAACAGAATACACAACAAACTACAAGAAATTATTCAACCTTTTCAAGGGTAAATGAGAACTCACTTCCAACATCTAAATCGCTTTCTACATAGATTTTTTCATCATGAGCTTCAATAATATGCTTGACAATAGAGAGTCCTAAACCTGAACCACCTTCTTTGCGAGATCCACTTTTATCAACTCTAAAGAAACGCTCGAAAAGTCGGGTTAAGTTTTCTTTTGAAATTCCTTCGCCATTATCTGTAACCCGAATAATAGCTTTATTTTTTATAAGATTCTCAATACTAATTTCTGTAGTTCCTTTTACTCTTCCGTATTTTATAGAATTAACGACAAGATTTGTAAGCACTTGTTGAATACGTTCTTTATCTGCTGAAACCATAATAGGAGAATTATAATCCATATCAAACGTCAGTGTAATTTTCTTTTTAGCAGCTTTCATTTCAAGTAAATCGAAAACACTTTCTACCAATTCAACGATATCAAACGTTTCTATATTTAATCTTAAATCACCAACTTCCAATTTGGTAATCATATCTAAATCTTTAACAATATAAATAAGACGCTCAAGACCTTTACTCGCTCTATTTAAGTATTTCTCACTAACATTTTTATCATACATTGCTCCATCTAATAATGTTAGTAAATAACCTTGCACTGTAAACAATGGTGTTTTAAGTTCATGAGATACGTTACCTAAAAACTCCTTTCGATATTCTTCTCTAATTTTTAAGGTCTCTATTTCCATCTTTTTATGGCGAGCATACTTGTCAATTTCTTGAGTAAGTGTTGCCATATCTGTTGTAATAGGTTGTTTACGTAACGTTGTAGATTCTAAAAGCGTTAAATCATCATAGATTTTTTTTACACGTCGATAGATAAATCGTTCTACTCTGTACTGAATTACGACAAAAGAAATAAGGAATGTGGATACGGCAAAAAATGACAAATACCAAAAACCAACAGAATGCATTGCGTACAAAAAAACACTCGATAAGAGCGTTAAAAAAACAGTAACGTATAACGATGTTTTAAAGGCAAACTTATACGTTTTTTTTAATTTATTTTGCATCAATCTACAAACTTATAACCAACACCTTTAACGGTTTTAAAGCTTTTGTCTCCAATTTTCTCTCTAAGTTTCCTTATATGAACATCAATGGTTCTGCCACCAACCACAACTTCATTTCCCCAAACTTTATCTAAGATTTCTTCTCGTTTAAAGACCTTTCCTGGTTTTGTTGCTAACAAAGATAACAATTCGAATTCTTTTCGTGGCAAAATGATTTCGTTGCCTTTAAGCGATATTTTATATTCTTCTCTATTTATGATTAAATCACCTATTTTAAGAACTCCAGTTGCAGAATCTTCTTCTTTAAGTCGTCTTAATAACGCTTTAACTTTACTCACCAAAACTTTAGGCTTAATAGGTTTTGTAATATAGTCGTCTGCTCCAGCATCAAAACCAGCCATTTGAGAATAATCTTCACCTCTTGCTGTTAAAAATGCAATAATAGTATCTCCCAAATCTGGAAGCCTTCTAATTTGCTCACAAGCTTCAATGCCATCCATTTCTGGCATCATTACATCTAAAATAATTAATTGAGGCTTTTCTTTTTTGGCCATTTTAACAGCTTCAAGACCATTTTCAGCAGTAATCACTTGATAGCCTTCAGCAGATAAATTATAATCAACTATCTCTAAAATATCGGGTTCGTCATCAACCAATAAAATTTTAATATCTTTCTTTTTCATACTTAAATTACTCCTCGAAACCGATAGTTTCTTATTTTAAATTATAAAATCTTATGTAAAGATAAGGTTAATAACAAAAAACTGTAAACCACATTTCATTAATAACGTTAAGTTAACCTTGAAACAAGCTTTTAGAAACATTGCAGATGATTTTTTGTTTAACATGATTTTGGTATAAAAATTGAAGATTAATAATTATTTTTAACACTAAAATATAGATGTGATGAAAAATTATCTATTTGTTTTTTTACTTTGTAGTGCTATGTGCTTTCCTTTTTTTGGCAATGCTCAATCACTAAATTCTACTGTAACATCATCAAATACTATTGAAGGTTTATCTATATTCCCAAACCCAGTAATTGATGGAAAACTTTATATCACATCTAAACAAAACTTGCCTAAAACTATAGAAATTTATGACGTTTTAGGCAAACGTATTACCTCTACTTCAATTATTGGCAAAACACTTAATGTTTCGAAATTATCTCCAGGCATCTACATCCTTAAAATAAAAGAAAACAAAATATTAGCAACTAGAAAATTGATAATAAGGTAATTACAAAGCTATATTATCATATTGTAAAATAGCACTTTATCACTTCAATTATTAGTGAAAATCCTTAAATCTTGCTATATTTGTTTCGCAATTTTTATTATCAATCTAATTATATAAATTATGAAAAAACTTTACTTTTTAATGGTAACGCTTTTAGTTACTAGTTTGTCTTTTGGACAAGACCTTATAATAACAGGAACCTATGATGGTTCTTTGACTGGAGGAAACCCTAAAGGAGTTGAACTTTACGTAGTCAACAATATCGCAGATTTGAGCGTTTATGCACTAGGTAGTGCGAATAATGGTCAAGGAACAGATGGTGAAGAATTTACTTTTCCAGCTGTTGCAGCTGCAGCTGGTGATTTTATTTATGTTTCAACTGAAGCTACTGGTTTCACTGATTTTTTTGGTTTCGCACCAAACTACACAGATGGATCTATGGCTATAAATGGAGATGACGCAGTTGAGTTATTTCAAAATGGTGATGTAGTAGATATCTTTGGTGACATCGATGTTGATGGTAATGGTACTGCTTGGGAATATCTTGACGGATGGGCATATAGAGTAGATGGAACAGGACCAGATGGAACTACTTTTGAAGAAACTAACTGGACTTATGGAGGTGTTGATTCTTTAGAAGGTGGCACAAATAATGCAACTGCAAATGTACCTTTTCCACTAGGAACCTATTCTCCTATAGCTAATACAGACCCAACAATTTCTATTACAACTCCAAATGATGGACAAGCACTTGCGGATGGAACAACATCTGTTGATGTTGAATGGACTGTAGCAAATGCACCTGGAGCTACTGTAAACATTTCAGTTACTACTAATGGTGGAGCTCCAGCTGTCACTAATGGTGTTACTAGTCCTTTTACAATTACTCCAACTGCTAATGGTGATACTTTTACTGTAAGTGTTGATTTAATTGATGGTGGAGCTCTAGATACAGACATGATAGCTTTTAGTATTGCTTACCCTTGTGACTTACAAGTTGGAACTATTACAGAAACATGTGACGCTATTACACCTGCTTCAGATGACACTTACAGCGCAACAATAGATTTTACTGGTGGAGGAACTTCAACTTATACAATTGATACAGGTGGAATTGGTACTGTTGGTGGAGATAATCCTACAACTGAAGCTGCAGGTACAATTACAATAACAAATATTCCTGAAGGAACAGATTTCTCTGTATCTTTTACTGGTAATATGGCTAATAGTAGCTGTGATTTTTCAAGAAGTATTAACAGCCCAAATTGTGACCCTCAATTAGTTTTACCTCAATATGATACGTTTACATACGCTGATGGTTCTTTAGTCGGAAACAGTGAATGGGCAAGCACAGGAGGAAATGCTGGAGACTTTGTAGTAACTTCTGGCCAAGCTTTAGTTCAACATGGAACTCCTAGTGAAGATGTAAATTTACCATTTACTTCAGTTACTGGAGCACTTTATTATGCATTTGACTTAACGATTCCTGCTTTAGCTGCACCAATTGGTGATGGAGGAGGTACAGATTTTGAATATTTTGCCCATTTTTTATCTGAAAGCTCTAGCTTTATAGCTAAACTTGATATCGTTGCTCCAAGTGGTGGTGGAGATTTTTCAGTAGGAATTGGAAGCACATCAAGTACTGCAGACGCAACTTGGGCTTCAGATTTATCATATGATACAACATATCGTGTGACTGTAAAATATGACCAAGACACTAATATCGCTCAATTATGGATTGATGCTTCATCAGAAGCAGATCTGTCTATCTTAGGTGCTGATGAAACTGATCCTGGATCTACTGTAGCTGCATTTTCTTTTAGACAATCTGATTCTTCAGATAACGAAGGTATCTTGGTTGACAACTTAGCAATAACACAAACATTTGCTGAAACTTTATCAAATGAAGAATTCACAATTGCTAATGGATTTAAAGTATATCCAAACCCAACATCTTTAGGATTTGTAAACATTGCAAGCGCAAGTAACGAGACTATATCTGTTGCTGTTTATGACATCTTAGGAAAACAAGTTATTAATCAAACATTAAACAATAACCGTCTAAATGTATCGACTCTAAATTCTGGAGTTTACATTATGAAGGTGACTCAAAATAATGCTTCGGTTACTAAAAAATTAATTGTTAAGTAATCACTTAATTTTTATAATACATTTAAAAGCGTTGTCTATTGGCAACGCTTTTTCTTTTTACCTATTTTTGTAGTGATGATAAACACTAAGGATATTTTTTCATTTTCTTCAGAAGAAAGATTCAATTCACTAGCATTGGACGTTTTTAAATTTCAATTTGAAAACAATTCTGTATACCGTTCCTTCTGTGATTTATTATATAAACATCCAAGTGATATAAAACGTATTGAAGACATTCCTTTTTTACCTATTCAGTTTTTTAAAAGTCATGATGTATTAAGCTCTACTAATCCAATTGAAGCTACCTTTTCAAGTAGTGGCACAACTGGAAGCATCACGAGCAAACATTATGTAACTGATTTAAAAATTTATGAAGAAAGTTTCAGAAAGGGTTTTCATGAATTTTATGGAAACATTGAAGACTATGTTATCCTTGCTCTATTACCAAGCTATTTAGAACGTCAAGGCTCTTCTTTGATTTACATGGTGAATGATCTGATTACACAATCTAAACATTCTGAAAGCGGGTTCTATTTAGACAATATTTCAGAATTAAAAGACCAGCTTATCTCATTAGATTCAAAAGGACAAAACGTATTACTTATTGGTGTCTCTTTTGCATTATTAGATTTGGTTGAAGAGTTTCAATTCCATCTCAAAAACACAATTGTGATGGAAACTGGCGGCATGAAAGGTCGCAGAAAGGAACTCGTTAGAGCCGAGTTACATTCTGTCTTAAAAGAAGGTTTTGGTATTTCTAAAATTCATAGTGAATATGGAATGACCGAATTATTAAGCCAAGGCTATTCTAAAGGTGATGGGCAATTTGAATGCCCAAGTTGGATGCGAATCCTAACACGTGATCCAGAAGACGCACTGACGCTTCAACAGCCACAAAAAACTGGTGGTATAAATGTTATTGACTTAGCAAACATAAATTCATGCTCATTTATTGCAACGCAAGATTTAGGTCGTGTGGCAAAAGATGGTTCATTTGAAATTATTGGTCGATTTGATTCTAGCGATATTAGAGGCTGTAATTTAATGGTCTTGTAAAGTCTGAATTGTTTTTGCGACTAGTAACACATGAAAACAATTTTATTTACTTTTTTTAGTCTATTGGTAGTGCAGATTGCTTTGGCACAATCTATTGATTATAATATTCAGAAAGGTTATGTTGCTGAAGGTTTCGATGTGGTTTCTTATTTTGAGAACACAGCTATTGAAGGTAAAAAAGAATTCCAAACGACTTATGACAATGCTACTTATAAATTTTCTTCTGAAGACAATTTAAATACCTTTTTGAATAATCCGAAAAAATATATTCCACAGTATGGAGGATATTGTGCTTATGCTATTGCTGAAAAAGCAAAGAAAGTAAAAATAGATCCTGAAACCTTCGAAATTAGAGATGGTAAGCTCTATCTCTTCTATAATTCTTGGGGAACAAATACCTTAAAATTATGGCTTGAAAATAATGTGAAAGGTTTACAAGAAAAAGCCGACAAAAACTGGGAAGCTATAATTTTAGAATAGTTAAAAATTCTTTGAAAAAGAGAGATTGGCTTCATAATAGTTGGTTGGTTAATTGTTAAACGCCTCATCATTTGATGAGGCGTTTTTCTATAATAAACTAAGTTTATAATTGCGATTTCGTCGATGCATCACCTTGAACTTGTTTCAGGGTCTCATTATAAAGGTTTCTAATTGCGTAATGTGATTCTGAAACAAGTTCAGAATGACGATACAGTTACATTTAAACCACAACAACTTTTAATCTAAAACACCTTTATAATGTAAGTGTTCTTTTTACCTTTATTAATAATAATGTATTTATCATTAATTAAATCGTCTTCAGACAATTGATAATCCTCTTTAACCTTTTCTTTATTTACAGCAACTGCATTTTCTTTAAGTGCACGACGAGCATCACTGTTAGAGGCTAAGAAATTTGTTTTGGCAGCTAAAGCTCCAATCATATCTATTTCTAACAACTCAGCTTTAGAAATTTCAGCTTGAGGCACACCTTCAAACACATCTAAAAAGGTGTTTTCATCTAAGGTTTTTATATCTGCTTTAAAACTTTTACTAAACAAAATATTTGATGCTTTTTCGGCATTTTCAAAATCTTCTTTAGAGTGCACAAAAGTTGTTACTTCTTGAGCCAAACGTTTTTGTAATATGCGCAAATGCGGCATTTCTTTATGTTTAGAAATTAAAGCTTCAATAGTATCTTTATCTAAAAACGTAAATATTTTTATATACTTCTCTGCATCATCATCGCTTGTATTTAACCAAAACTGATAAAATTTGTAAACCGATGTTTTATCTGCTGTTAACCAAATATTACCACCTTCACTCTTTCCAAATTTCGAGCCATCTGCTTTAGTAATTAAAGGGCAAGTCATTGCGTAAGCTTTTGCTTCTTCGCCAACATTCATTCGTCTAACAAGCTCTGTTCCTGTAGTAATATTTCCCCATTGATCACTTCCTCCCATTTGCAATAAACAGTTGTGTGCTTTATATAAATGGTAAAAATCATAGCCTTGTATAAGCTGGTAGGTGAATTCGGTAAAAGACATTCCGACATTACCTTCGTCTCCAGACAAACGTTTTTTAACCGAATCTTTTGCCATCATATAGTTAACTGTAATTCGTTTACCTACATCACGAGCAAAATCAATAAAACTAAAATCTTTCATCCAATCGTAGTTATTCACTAGAACTGGTGCGTTTTTAGCACTCGAATTAAAATCTAAAAAACGAGATAATATCTTTTTAATACCTGCAACATTATGATTAAGTGTTGCTTCATCTAACAAATTACGCTCATCACTTTTCCCTGAAGGATCTCCAATCATACCAGTGGCACCACCAACTAAAGCAATAGGCTTATGACCTGCTTTTTCTAGATGCACTAATAAAATAATAGGAACTAAACTACCAATATGTAAGGCATCAGACGTTGGATCAAATCCAATATATGCCGTTGTCATTTCTTTATCGAGTTGCTCTTCAGTTCCAGGCATGATATCATGTACCATTCCTCTCCAACGTAATTCTTCAACAAACTTATTTGCCATAATACTATACTAAAATTAAGGTAGCAAAGATATGTTTATAAGCCTAAAGACAAAAGACAAATGTAAAAAAGACTTACATTAGCAGTATGATTTTAGTTACAGGAGGTACAGGGTTAGTAGGTTCGCATTTATTGTATAAACTTGTTAGTGAAAACCAACAAGTCAAAGCAATTTATAGAAGAGCACATACACTAGAACGTGTTAAACACGTATTCTCTTATTATGCTAAAAATTATAATGTCCTTTTCGATAAAATTGAATGGATTGAGGCCGATTTAAATGATATTCCCTCTTTAGAGATAGCATTTAAAAATGTAAACTATGTTTATCATTGCGCTGCTTTTGTGAGCTTTGAACCTAATAAATATCATCAACTCAGAAACATAAATATTGATGGCACTGCTAATATTGTAAATCTATCTATTTCAAATTCAATTAAAAAACTTTGTTACGTTAGTACCATTGCAAGTATAGGTAATGAACCAAATCCAAATCAATTAATAACTGAGCAAACTGAATGGAATTCTGAAGAAGATAATAGTGTCTATGCTATAACTAAATATGGTGCAGAAATAGAAGTCTGGAGAGGCACTCAAGAAGGTGTTCCTGCTGTAATTGTTAATCCAGGAATTATTTTAGGTCCAGGCTATTGGAAAGGAGGAAGTAGTGGAAATCTTTTTCTGCGGATTTATAAAGGCCTAAATTATTATACAAATGGAACAACAGGATATGTTGATGTTTGGAATGTTTGTGATATCATGTTCAAATTAATGCAGTCTGACATTATTAATGAACGGTATATTTTAGTTTCTGAAAATTTATCGTTTAATGAATTTCAGAGTAAAGTAGCTCAAACACTACATGTAAATCCAGCAAAAAAAGAGGCTGGTCAATTTATATTAGGAATTGGCTGGCGCTTAGATTGGCTAGTAAGCAAGTTATTTGGTAAACGCAGAAAGCTTTCAAAACAATTGGCTAAATCTGTTAGAACTAAAACAGTTTATGATAATTCAAAAATTAAAGACACTTTACAAATAGAATTTAATAGTATAGATGACTCTATAGATAAGGTCTCTACGTTTTATTTAAAAGACATCCTGAAAATCCAGTCTTAATTAAGTATTTTCAACTTCTTTTTAGGCTTATTAATTTTCAAGGTATCTCCTATTTTTTTTATAGAATCTAATCTTTTTTGTCTCCGTTCTTCTTCAAGATCTAAGGCCTTTTGATAGTTCTCTTTCTTTGTTCTTATTTTTGTTTCAACGTTATCTATAATTTCCTCATACGCTTTAATATCATAAGCATAATACTCATTACTCTTTACAAATTGAAGACTATCTATTTGATGTTTTTCATAAATATAAGTATTTGGAGTAACATTATTAGCTTCTAATGTTTTCTTAGCTGTTCCTTTTGCTGCATTAAAGACAAACACATCAAAAAGAATATCAACCATCTTATCCTTGGCTATTAAATTATCAGGCTTTTTAGGTTTGTCAATCTTATTACAAGCAAAACACAATCCTAAAATGACTATTAAAAGTCTTATACGTTTTATCATCTGTTAAAAGTTAATCGTTTTCCTGCTTTAACATCTATAACTTTAAAATTATTATACGCTAAAGTTCCATTTACAAAAGTATGTGTAATTCTTGACCTAAACGTTGTACCTTCAAAAGGTGACCAGCCACATTTATATAAAATATTATCTTTATTAACAGACCAAGGATTATTAATATCGATAACAACTAAATCTGCAAAATAACCAGGTTTTATATAACCTCGTTTTTCAACTTCAAATAAAATTGAAGGGTTATGACACATTTTTTCAGCAATTTTTTCTAAAGAAATCTTTCCTCTATGAAACATTTCAATCATTGCTACAAATGCATGCTGAACTAATGGTCCTCCAGAAGGTGCCTTAGTATAACTATTTTTCTTCTCTTCTAAAGTATGGGGAGCATGGTCTGTAGCAATCACGTCAATTCTTCCATCTAAAAGTGCTTTCCAGAGTTGATCTCTATCTTTAGCCGTTTTCACAGCAGGATTCCATTTAATAAGCGTTCCTTTTTTATCGTAATCTTCATCACTAAACCACAAATGATGAATACAAACTTCAGCTGTGATTTTTTTGTCTTTTAATGGAATTTTGTTTGAAAATAATTTCGTCTCCTTACCTGTAGACAAATGAAATACATGCAATCGAGCTCCTGTTTTTTTTGCTAATTCAATGGCTTTTGAAGATGAGATATAGCAAGCTTCTTCACTTCTAATTATAGGATGTTTACCAATAGGAATGTCGTCACCATATTGTTCAATATGCTCCTGAAGATTCTTTTTTATAGTAGCTTCATCTTCACAATGCACAGAAATAACCATATTTGTACTACTGAAGATTTTTTCTAAAACTTCAGGATTATCAACCAACATATTTCCTGTTGAAGATCCTAAAAATAATTTAAGTCCAGCAACCGATTTTGGATCAACCTTTAAAATCTCATCTAAATTATCATTAGTTCCACCAAACATAAATGAATAATTCGCATAAGATGTTTTAGAGGCAACATCAAATTTATGCTCTAAAGCTTCAACTGTTGTTGTTTGCGGATTAGTATTTGGCATCTCAATAAAGGATGTAATTCCACCAGCAATAGCTGCTCTTGATTCTGTTTCAATATTCCCTTTATGTGTCAAACCTGGTTCTCTAAAGTGAACTTGGTCATCAATAGCTCCTGGAAACACATAATTACCTTCTACGTCAACAACAATAACATCTGCAGATTTTGCACTTATAGAATCAGAAACTTCCTTAATAATATCATTTTCAATTAAAATATCACCTTCTATAATTTTGCCTTCATTAACAATTCTGGCATTTTTAATAAGTGTCGTTTTCATTTTTATTTGTATAAATTCTCAACCTTTGAGTTAGTCTTATTATTAAATATGCTTTTTAACTTCATATTAATAACACCAAAAATAGCTTCAGAAATAATGCTTCCACTCATTTTTGATTTTCCTTTGGTCCTATCTGTAAATATAACAGGTACTTCTATAATTTTAAACCTCTGTAAATAGGCATTAAACTTCATCTCAATTTGAAAGGCATAACCTACAAACTGAATGTTATCTAAATCAATTGTTTCTAAAACAACTCGCTTATAACAAACAAATCCAGCTGTTGTATCATGAATTCTCATTCGCGTAATAAATCTCACATATTTAGAAGCGAAATATGACAGCAACAAACGCTTCATATCCCAATTTACAACATTGACATTATTGTTAATATAACGAGAACCTATAGACATATCAGCTCCTTTTACTGCGCAAGCATTATAGAGTTTAATGAGGTCTTTTGGGTCATGAGAAAAATCGGCATCCATCTCAAAAATATAATCATAATGTTTTTCTAAACACCATTTAAAACCAGCAATATACGCAGAACCTAAACCTGTTTTTTCTTGCCTTGATAATAAAAAAAGTTGATCTGTAAACTCGCTTTGTAATTCTTTAACTTTTAACCCTGTTAAATCGGGAGAATTATCATCAACAATCAAGACATCAAAAGCTTTATCTTTAGAAAATACAGCTCTAATGATAGCTTCTATATTTTCTATCTCATTATAGGTTGGTATAATGACTATTGCATCTCTCATTACTATAAGCTTGTCGTGATTTTTTTATCGACTACGACAAAAGTAAGTTTTTAAACGATTAATTAAACAGTAAAAATCATAAACAATGTTAATCTTAATAAATCTCTGAAAAGTATTGAAATATAAAGTAACACCACATCGAAATTTCTTTATAATTTTACCATATGCTTAGAGAAGTTATATCTAACGATTGGTTTACCATTTTTTTAATATTAGGGTTAAGTTTTTTAACCTTATGCAAATTTTTATTTGCGCCAAGGTTTAAAGATTTTGTAACAGTTATAGGTAATTCTAAATACTTGAAAATTTATGCTAGAGATCAAAAGTTTATTGATGGTTTTGATGCGCTGTTATTTTTAAATCAGATTATTTCAGTATCTATATTTTCATACATTGTGTATGCATCGTTAGTACATCCATCTGAGTTTGACCTCACTCAATTTTTTAAACTTATTTTCGGTATTGGTGTTCTCTTACTAATTAAAGTTCTTCTAGAGCGTCTAATAGGAAGTGTTTTTGATATAGATTCGTTAATAGACTCTTATTTGTTCCAAAAAACAACTTATAAAAATTATACTGGTTTATTATTACTCCCAATCAACTGTTTACTAATATACACACTAGTTCCTACAAAACCCATAATATATGCATGTATTAGCTTGATTGTAATAATAAATCTACTCGGATTTCTTAGCTCATTCAAAAATCATCAAAAATTATTAATAAACAATTTATTCTATTTTATTTTGTATCTTTGCGCTCTTGAAATTGGACCCTATCTGATTTTATATAAGTTAATTAAAGATTTTAACGCTTAAAACACTTTAATATTTATGACGAAAGTGAAAACGATTTTAGTATCTCAACCTGAGCCTAAAATAGAAAACTCTCCTTACTTTGATCTTCAAGAAAAGCAAAAAGTAAAAATAGATTTCAGACCTTTTATTCATGTTGAAGGAGTAGAAGCTAAAGATATAAGACAACAAAAAGTCGACCTTTCTAACTATACTGCCATCATACTTACGAGTAGAAATTCTGTTGATCATTTTTTTAGAGTCGCTGATGAAATGCGATTTAAAGTTCCTGATTCAATGAAATACTTTTGCCAATCTGAAGCCGTTGCCTATTACTTGCAAAAATATGTGGTTTATAGAAAACGAAAAATTTATGTTGGTAAACGTACCTTTGCTGATTTGACTCCTTTAATAAAAAAATATAAAGACGAAAGTTTCTTATTACCAACTACAGACAAACTAAAACCAGAAGTTCCTGAAATTTTAGATGGTTTAAGTGTAAAGTGGAAGCAAGCTACGTTTTACAAAACTGTAATAAGTGATCTATCAGATTTAGCTAATGTTTACTATGATATTTTAGTATTTTTTAGCCCTTCAGGTATTGAATCTTTATTTCATAATTTCCCTGAATTTAAGCAAAATGAAACACGTATAGCTGTTTTTGGAAATACAACTATAAAAGCTGTAGAGTCACATGGATTAAGAGTTGATATTGCAGCTCCTACACCTGAAACGCCATCTATGACAATGGCTTTACAAAAATATATTGAACAGATGAATAAAGGAAAATAATTTTATTCCTTATAGATAATAAAAAAAGCGATTTCAAATTGAAATCGCTTTTTTATTTAACACTTGCAACTAATTAAAACGAATAGCGTTGAGGACCACCTCGTCTTATTTCTTCACTAGCTTGCGCTTCGTATTTTTTAAAGTTTTCTCTAAATGCATTTGAAAGTTTAAATGCCATTGTATAGTATGCCTTATCATCTTTCCATGTTGATCTTGGACTTAAAACCTCACTTGGTACTCCTGGACAACTTCTAGGTTGAGCCACGCCAAATACAGAATGAATATGATAATCTTCGTAGGTATAATCTCCTAAATCACCATTTAAAACAGCACTAATCATTGCTCTAGTGTATTTTAATTTCATTCGTGTCCCAACACCATAAGGACCTCCTGTCCATCCTGTATTTACAAGCCAAACATTCACACCTGCATCTTTCATCTTTTTACTAAGCATGTCTGCATATTTTGTTGGATGCAAAGGCATAAAAGGTGCTCCAAAACAAGCTGAAAACGAAGGTACTGGCTCAACAACACCTGCTTCAGTTCCTGCTACTTTAGCTGTATAACCAGAAATAAAGTGGTAAGCAGCTTGGCTTGGTGTTAATTTAGATATTGGTGGAATCACTCCAAAAGCATCCGCTGTTAAAAAGAAAATGTTTTTCGGATTTTCACCTATAGAAGGTTTTTGAATATTTTCAATATGATAAATTGGGTAACTTACTCTTGTATTTTGAGTAATTGTAGTGTCTTCAAAATCAACAACTCCTTGATCATTCATAATGACATTCTCAAGAATAGCTCCCTTTTTAATGGCTTCATAAATTTCTGGTTCTTGTTCTGCAGAAAGATTAATCACTTTTGCGTAACAACCACCTTCAAAGTTAAACACTGTGTTTTCATTTGTCCAACCATGTTCGTCATCACCAATTAAACTTCTATCTGGATCTGTAGACAAGGTTGTTTTACCCGTTCCTGATAATCCAAAGAAAATAGCTGTATCACCTCCTTTACCAACATTAGCACTACAGTGCATTGGTAATGTATTTTTAAATACAGGAAGTATAAAATTTAAGGCTGAGAAAATACCTTTTTTAATTTCTCCAGTATATCCAGTACCACCTATAAGTGCTATTTTTCTAGTGAAATCTAGAATAGCAAAATTGTGTTGACGAGTGCCATCCACTTCAGGATCTGCCATAAAACTTGGTGCATTTACTATAGTCCATTCAGGAGCAAAATTTTCTAATTCTTCTTCCGTAGGACGTAAAAACATATTGTATGCAAATTGATTACTCCAAGGATATTCAGTAATAACACGAATATTCAATTTGTAATTTGGATCTGCACAAGCATAACTATCTCTTACAAAAACTTCTTTTTCAGATAGGTAATTAACGACCTTATCATATAATTTCTGAAATTTATCAGAGTCAAAAGGAATATTAATATTTCCCCACCAAACGCGATCCTTAGTAACATCATCTTTTACAATGAACCTGTCTTGAGGTGAACGTCCAGTAAATTCACCTGTATTAACAGCTAAAGCTCCTGAGGAAGCTTCCTTCCCTAGTCCTTTCTCTATTGATATTTGGTGTAATTGATCTGGTGAAAGTTGGTATTGAACCTTGGCATTCTTTATGCCATATTGGTCTAACGAAATCGATTTCGTAGTTTGTGTATGGTTTACCATAATTTGTTTATGTTGTTTAGACTACAAAATTAAACAATATTTTAAAGTAGCACCTTTAATTTAGGATTTATCAGTACTCATTTTTACAAAGTTTATCAACAATATAAACCAAGCTATTATTAATAACAAACCTCCAATTGGAGTAATAAACCCTATGTTTTTAAAATCAAACGATGTCAAATCATTTGTTGCAAGACCATAAATAGAGCCTGAAAAGAACACTAAACCAATTATTACTAAGTATAAAATAGTTCTTTTAGCTCTTTCATTTATTGGTTTTAAAACTCCTATAATGAGAAGAAAAAAAGCATGATACATTTGATATCTCACACCTGTTTCAAATGTTTGTAGAGATTCAATAGTTATTAAAGATTTTAAACCATGAGCAGCAAAAGCTCCTAAAACAATTGCCAACATACCCAAAATAGTAGCTGTCATAAAAATAATCTTGTTCATATAATTTGAATTTTGGTTTTAATAACCCTCAGTATTTAGTAAATTCGTCATTACAAAACTACTCAACAAAAGCGATTATGCGAAAGATTTTAGTAATTGGTGCAGGAAAATCTGCATCTTTCCTCATAAAATATTTATTAAATAAATCTACAGAAGAAAACCTTCATATTATTGTTGGTGATATCAATATCCAAAATGCTAGAAAACTAATTGATAACCATGAAAATGGACAAGCTATAAATCTTGATATCTTCAGCAGTCACTCTAGACAAGATGCTATTGAAAATGCAGATATTGTAGTATCAATGCTACCTGCTCGTTATCATATTGAAGTTGCAAGAGATTGTATTACCTATGGAAAACATATGGTAACTGCTTCCTATGTAAGTAAGGAAATGGAGGATTTAGATAATGCAGCGAAAAACAAAGGACTTGTATTCATGAACGAAATAGGAGTCGATCCTGGAATTGATCACATGAGTGCAATGAAAGTTATTGATGACATTAGATCTAAAGGCGGAAAAATGATTCTATTCGAATCGTTTACTGGTGGACTTGTAGCTCCTGAAAGCGATAATAACTTATGGAATTATAAATTTACTTGGAACCCAAGAAATGTTGTTTTAGCTGGTCAAGGAAGTGCTGCTAAATTTTTACAAGAAGGTACTTACAAGTACATTCCTTATAACCGTTTATTTAGGCGTACAGAATTTTTAGAAATAGATGGTTATGGACGTTTTGAAGCCTATGCGAATAGAGATTCTTTAAAATACCAAAATGTTTATGGTTTAGATAGTATTAAAACTTTATATCGTGGTACAATGCGTCGCGTTGGTTTTAGTCGCGCTTGGAATATTTTTGTTCAATTAGGCATGACAGCAGATGATTATATTATTGATGATAGTGAAAATATGAGTTATCGTGATTTTGTGAATTCTTTCTTACCATACAGCCATACCGATTCTGTAGAACTAAAATTTAGACATGCTTTAAAAATTGATCAAGATGATATTGTTTGGGATAAGCTTGAAGAATTAGACCTTTTTAGTAAAACTAAAATGGTAGAACTAAAAGAGGCAACGCCTGCTCAAATACTTCAAAAGATTTTAATGGATAGTTGGACACTTGAAGATAATGATAAAGATATGATTGTGATGTATCATAAATTTGGATACCAACTCAATGATAAAATGTATCAAATAGATTCAACTATGGTTACGAAAGGTGACGACAGAACTTATACAGCCATGTCAAAAACCGTAGGTTTACCAGTTGCTATAGCTACTCTTGCAATACTAAATGAAAAAATCACGACTCCTGGTGTACAAATCCCTATTAATAAAGAAGTATATGAGCCTATTTTAAATGAATTAGAAAGCTTCGGAATAAAGTTTACTGAAAAAGAAGTTCCGTATTTAGGGTATAATCCTTTAAACGTTTAGTTACTAAATCTTGTCAAGCAAAACACGAAGATGAAAACAGTTAACCAGAACATACAAATTGATGGTATTGATAAAAAAATCCTAAGAGCGTTAATGGCTGATGCCAGAACACCTATTTTAGAGATTGCACGTCAAGTTGGTATTTCTGGAGCTGCGATTCATCAACGGCTACGAAAACTAGAAAAGTCTAAGTTGATTTCTGGTTCAAAATTCATTATCAATCCGAAAGTATTAGGTTATACTACCATGGCTTTTATTGGTGTCTTTTTAGATAAAGCAGTTAGTAATCCTGAAGCTGTAAAGCAATTGAAGAAAATTCCAGAAGTATTAGAATGTCATTACACTACAGGTAACTGGAGCGTTTTTATTAAAATCTTATGTAAAGATAATGAGCATTTAATGCACGTACTTAATAGAGATATTCAATCAATTACAGGTGTTTCTAGAACAGAAACCTTTATTTCTTTAGATCAACAAATCGATAGACAAATAAAAATATAATTATCCTTGAGTATGAATACAATTATAGTTTAGAAACCAATTCTTATAAAAAAAGCAACCTTTAATTAGGTTGCTTTTTTTTATTTAATTAATCCCTCAATTAATATAAATTTTAGCTATATCATTTAGTAATACATACTGATTTATAGCATTCATTAATAGCATTGTATTAAACTTAAAGCTATGTAGTATTATACACCTATTTATTGGTAATTATAACCTATTCAAAGTTCTTTATATAAATATAAATATTCAAGCGTAGTTTTACGCAAACTTAAAAGCGCGTATATTTACGTGTTTTTAAAACCCCAAATTAATATTTCTCAAGTTTCTATTAAGAAACACTCATCATGAACATTCTCACTGATATTTTTAGAGACCTAACAATGCTACTCTCCATTATTAATGTGTTTGTTTATACTATAACCTACAAGAAAAATCGCAACAATATAACTTACAAGATTTTTAGCCTGTATCTTTTATCCTCTGTGGTTATAAACATGGCTGTAATTACGCTTGCCTTCCATAAAGAGAACAATCTATTTTTATCTCATTACTATTTTATATTACAGTTTGTAATACTATCATTATTTTATAAAACATTATTTAAAAAAAGTCAACAACTATTAGTTACGTTATTTTTTATCCCAGTAGTCACTATTCTCACTATTCAATATGCAATATCTCCAGAATTGTATTTTAAATTTAATACAACTGAAGTCTTTATAACCTGTTTCCCTATTATTGCGTATTCTATGATACACTTATACAATTCATTGAATAAACCACCAAAATGTATGTATATTAACATAGGCGTTCTCATTTATCTAACGACAAGTACCTTAATTTTTATTTTAGGAGACTATTTAACTAGTTCTGGAAACAAATTCGCGAACAATATTTGGTTGATTAACAAAGTACTTTACGTGGTTTATTTATTATTAATATTTACAGAATGGT